>QWCI01000264.1_pt1 | contig 22310 bp, 16 predicted proteins | sample 1972541 | NCBI WGS metagenome assembly QWCI01 (sample SAMN09866712, study PRJNA288562) | Human oral metagenome isolate term3_saliva, whole genome shotgun sequencing... | isolation source: mouth | host: Homo sapiens | place: USA: California | reverse complement strand
CGAAATTGGTATACGCGCCAGACTTAGGATCTGGTGTCGCGAGACGTGTAGGTTCGAGTCCTATCAGGCGCACTGCTTTTCAACTACTCCCCTCTTGACGATTGTCGAAAGGGGAGTTTTGTTTTTATCCCCGTTGCAGCCGAAGATTGCACGCGAAAACGCGTTCGCTTATCCGCCGATAACACGAAATACGCGGTAGCCCCAAAGAGGAAGTCTATGCGGAACGAAAGTTCGCTCTCAAGCCTTCGCAAAAACAAGCGCATTTTTTCGAGAAACGTCCCCACTTTGCCAACAAACCTGTGGACTTTTTCGTTCTACTCCCCTTGTTTTTCTCCCTTTCGCGTACGTGCACTCGCACCTCAGTCATTTCCAAGAATCACCTTCACCCTTCACCCCACTCGATAGCGCATTAATCATCAACATATTGCAGTGAACAGAAAACAGATCTTTTTTCCTTCACCTCGACTTTCATACTTTCTTATGCCGCTCCTCCACTTTCTAACACCGCATGATGAGCACGAATCAGGAGACCGAAAAGGGTGAAGGAAAACAAGGGTGAAGCCTTCACCCATAACTATCAGAAGCACTTACACTTGGTCGGGCTTTAACTACCGGGTGAAGGCAAAATCAAAAAACGCTGTGATGCTCTCGCACGCGCGCGTTCATATTATAGAATGAAACATTATCGCATACGCCCTTTTTCAACGTACGACGAAAAACGCGAAAACACAACTTATCGACACCTACAATCCCCTGTCGGGAGGCTTGCGCAAAACTTCCGCACAATACTATCGCGCCACAATCGAAAGCTTGTCAAGTCCGATTCTCAAAGCCGCTACTACGAACTGTGAAAAGTGCATTTTCTCGTCTTTTTTCTTGCTTTCCCTTGCTTTCCGTTCTACTTTTGCACTACGAAAACGAGACACAGGGACAGCTTCAAAGGACATAGAGAGATAAAACGTAAGTCCCTCTGTCTCGCGGACGTAACACTAACTAATCACCGAGATGCACTGCATCTCTATGTTCAACTAAAACTCAACAATATGACTAAGCAAAAAACTATGATCGAAGAACTGAAGTATCGCATTGCTCGATATCGTTCGATGGGCAACGGCGTAATGTGCCAATCGCTCAACAACCAACTCCGCGCGCTCAAGGCAGAGCAGTAAGCGGCCGTCCACTCGACCTCTCACTTCCCAAACGGGGAAGTAGAGTACGGCAGTGACCCACATTTTACAACCTGTGCCCTCGGCACTTTGACGCAGAAGTTCTTGACGAACTTCTTTTTTTTGCTCCGAACGCCCAAATTACCGGCTGTCGGGGCGATTATTTTTCTATAAATACGTATATTCGCAACCAAGTAATTCTAATGACCATTCATGATTAACATCAACACGGGCGACATCATCGGCAAGGCTTTTGATTTCGCAAAGTCCTATGGACTTCCCATGGCAGCTATTCTTTTTGCGGCCAATGCTATCGGTGGCCTCTTAGGGCAAATTTCGGGTCTGTCCTCGAGCGAAGAAGTTAGAGCCGGTGGTTCCTTGCTCTTCTCGATCCTGCAACTTGGCATCAACGCACTTGTCACCGTCAGCATCTTTGCCTCCATCCTCAAGATACTGAGAGAAAATGGCGGAAGCTACAGTTTCGACCACGGCCTGTCGGTTTCGGTGTATGTCAAGTTCGCGGTTTGCCAATTCATTTATGGTCTTGCTGTCGTCTTGGGTTTTGCTTTCTTCATCGTGCCCGGTGTTTTCATTGCCGTTCGTTGGGTGTTTGCCCCGCTCTATCTCATCGACCATCCCAATGCCGGTATCGGCGAAGCACTGCAAGCCTCTTGGAATAAGACCGAAGGAATATTTTGGCCACTCTTCGGCTTGGGTTTAGCCGCCACCATCGTTACCATTTCCGGTATTCTGCTTTGCTGCATCGGTATTTACTTCACCATGATCATTGCTTACGTGGCACAAGTCATGACCTACCGCATGCTGTGGAATGACGAACAGGAAGGTGCTGACGAAGATCAATTTGTACGCTTTGGTCGCGACGATCTCTACGTCTGACACCCGACTTAATGCATAACAATTACCCCGCCCACTGTAACCCAGACGTACAGTGGGCGGGGTAAAAAATAGTGGTGCGCGCTTCGTCAGGCCGGACGTTCAACAACCGAGGAGATTGCGCACAACAAACCTCACGAGCCACAAAACGGTGTAGACGATCCTGGCGCGCAGAGAAGTGAACCGGCTCGTACCAACGATGTGTAGCAGCATGATGTTGCCCGCCGCAATACGCCCGGTCAAAGCGACTTGACCCACGACGGGACACTGCCCGTCAAACTGCGGGCCGCCTCGCAAGCCGCTTCGCCGGTGAGGGCATGCGCCTCGAGATAATCACGCAAAAGTGTGGTTTTGCCTTTATACTTTCGGTCGGCATGCAACGGACCGACCACCCCACGCAACGGCAGGTCGCGATAGTCCGGGTCTTTGTCGCCCAGTCCCTCTCGACGCGAGAAGATGAGCGGGGCCGTGGTGTCGTCGTCGGCTTCGGAAGCCAGAATGAAATGCAACGCCGACTTCTCCTCCATGAGCGGAAACAGGGGGGCGAGGTCATGTCCGCCGGGATGCAGCTGATCCAGCACGACGGGCGACAAGGTGTGTGTCTGCTCGTTGATGCGACGCGCCCACGCCGTGAGTACATTGTTGGGACCGAACACTTCGCTCCCATCAGAGAAGCGGGCGCTGCGAATCAAGGCGCTGTAATAGAAATCGGTGCTGTCCGACAAACTGAGCCCGACGCACACGCGGTTGTCCATCTTGTAGTGCGACGAGGCCAACGGCCCGATGCGATGCACATAGAGTTCACCGAAATGGTTGCGTTGGCGTTCGTTCTCGTGCACATAGGCGTCTTCGAAAAGACCGGTGCGGAAGAAATAACTTTCCAATTCGAGTGGTCGACATTCCACACCACTCACTTCCAATACGCCGCGACGCAATAAGCAGGCGGTGATGTCTTGCAAAGCTCCAACCACGGCCGAGCGATCGATAGCAACATGAAGCGCTGAAAGAGCGGATTGAAGTTCCATAGATTCTCTATTTTATTCTCCACAAAGTTAGCAACTTTCGTGCATTGACCTACAATTCTTTCCCACAAATATTCTCACGGTGTATGCAGCGGATGCCGGCAACGGCAGCGCTCGCGGTGGCCGTTGCGGGTTCGACGCTGTCTGGGCACGCAGCACAAGGTGCTCTTTCGGTAGCGGCATGCGATGCCTTCGGCGCCACACCGCGCAACGATTCGCTGCGTCTCCTTCCGGAAGTGAAGGTGCAGACTCCTCGCAACGAGCAGGAGCGTGCGCGCATCGCCGGTTTTTCGCAAAACAGTGAGACATGGCGGCGGATGCCCACGGGTGACGTGGTCGACGTGCTCCACCTGCTGCCGGCCGTATGGGTGCGCTCATTGGGCGGATTCGGAACCTCGGCGACTGTGGGAACTCGCGGACTCGGTGCCGCGCACACTGCCGTGTTCGTCGACGGTTTTCCGATGGGCGACGCAGAGAACGCCACGATCGATGTGTCACCTTTCTCCCTTCATCGCCTCAACACGGTGACGATCGATGTGGGCGAAGCACCCGAACTCCTGGTGCCGGTGCGTGCTTTGGGGGCGAGCACCCTGCACTTCACCACCCTGCGGCGGCCGCTACGCGTCTGGTCGACGGTGGGTGCCTTCGGCTATCGAGCCGTGGGAGCAATCACGTCCTTCTCCACGCCCGCAGGACAACTGCAGCTGCACCTCGACGGCGAAAAGGCGGACAACGATTTTCCTTTCGTTTTCGACAACGGCTTCCTGCGCGAACCTCGCCGACGCCACGCGGCACAAACCCGGCGATGGACTCCGACGGTGCACTGGTCGGCGCCCTCCGCGGCGAAATGGGGAAACGCCGAAGGAGGATTCAGGGGAAATTTTGCTCGACGCCAACTGCCCGGTCCCGTTCTGCTCTATGCAGTGAATGGGGGGGAGCGCATGGACGACGACGAGGCAGCACTGCACGGACGATGGTCGAGGCGAAGCGGCGCTTGGCAGTGGACGGCGGCGGCACAATGGAGTGCAAAAAACAAACTCTACGAAACGCGCGATCCACAATATCCCAACGGCGGACGATCAGACTGCTACCGACAACAAGAAGGTTGGATTTCGGTGGGGACGGCGCACACTTTGTCGTCTCATTGGCAATGGGCTTATGTGACGGATGTGACGCGCTCGGTGCTGCATCAAACCGGAGAGAACGAACGCGCGGCGCAACGAACGATGGTGCAGCAAGCCCTTTCGCTGCGCTTCCGTGATCCAAAGTGGACTGCCACGCTGCGGCTCTTACGCCACGATCTGTTCAATTCGGCACGACAGGACGACCCGACCAACCCGGGTACGGCGGCCGACGCGGGTTGCCTCACGCTGCAAGGGGGGGCACAGGCCAATCTTTTGAAGAGACGGCGAACCGAAATGGGGCTGCGCGCAATGATACAAACGACGTTTCGGCCGCCGACATTCGCCGAAATTTATTATTTTCGCTATGGCAACACGCAGCTGCGCAACGAACATGCCTTCCGCCTGAACATAGGCGGACACGGCAGGGGACATTGCGGTCGGTGGCAATGGCAAGCTTCGGTAGACGCCTTTGTCGACCGCATCACCGACGGCATCGTGGCCGTGCCGATCACCCCAGCGGTGTGGCGCACGCTGAATTTGGATCGTGTGCTGGCGCAAGGCATTGATTTGACCGCGAGTGCACGCTTCGTTTGCGCAGCGCAAACGCAGGTGAACCTGACGGGACACGGACGATGGGGGGCGACGCGCGACAGGTCGGACGCTGCGTCACGCAGCTTCAACCTCACCCTCCCCTATCGCTCAACGCAAGAAGCTTTTCTCGCGTTGGACTTCGCACATCGTGCTTTCGGTGTCTCGACTTCGCTGGTCTACTGCGGAGAGAGATGGAGCACTCCACAACATCTTGCCGCTGCGCGCCTGCCGCCCTACGCAGAATGGAATGCGGCGGCACGCTGGAAATGCCGCATCGGCTTTTCGACGCTGACGCTGCGCGCTACCTGGATGAACCTCACCGACACACAGCGCGAAAGTATTCGCGGTTATCCCTTGCCGGGAAGAACTTGGATCGTCGATGCCACTTTCGAATGGTGACCCGCGATGATTGATCTGCAATTTTCATCTTCTATTTCTATATTTCCTCCATGACACGCTCATCCTTCTTCCATCAAATCTCTGCATGCCTACTTTTCTTCCTGGGTGTGCTGTTTCTGAATGCTTGCGCCGACGAGGAGCGTAAACTTCCGCCGACCTCGCCTGCCGGCGAAGGGTTTTCCTCGCAAGTACTGGTGCTCCACCAAGGCAACCAAGCAACGCGTCTGCCGGGCGGCTACACGCTGATCGACACCGAACACCAAACCGTGAACCACGACGCCTTTCTTTCCGTCAATGGGAAATTGCTCGGTGACACACCGCAAGAGGCGATTTTACATGGGACGAAAATCTACATTCCCTGCCACGGCAGTAATTTAGTGCAAGTGATGGATGCCGCTTCTCATCGCCTGCTCAAATCCATTCCCACGCAAGCCCCGGAAGGGGTGGCCGCGCAGGGGAAATACGTTTTCGTCACGAACAATGACGGCTTTCTCTCACGCATCGACACCGCTTCGCTCGCTGTGGATCTCCAAACCGCGGTCGGCCCCAACCCTTCCGGCGTGCTGGCACTCAATAATTATATATATGTAGCGATCAGCGACGGATACAATTATATAGAGGGCTACAAAAATGGATTTAAGGTGGTCAAGGTGCGGCCGAACACCCTCGGTATCGTCAGCGAAATTCGCGTCGGGATGAATCCGACAAAACTCTATAAAGACGATTTCAACCACGTTTTCGTCGCCTGTCAGGGCGACTACGGCACGCACGCTGCGGAGATTTGGAAGATCGACGAGAACGACGAAGCCACTTCTTTTGCGGCGGCCAATTTCGCAGCCGTCGATGGGCACCGCATTTATTTGGTACGCTCCACCACAGATTGGACAAGCGGAAAGACGACCGTAACCTATGCTGTGCGCGACACGCGTACAGGAGCAGCGATTGCTTCGAACTTCGGACAAGTGCAACCGCCCGTTGATCCTACGGCTCTGGCCGTTGATCCTCACACCAAGTATATATATATTGCGTCGCGCGGCACCCTCGAACCCAAAATCCGCTTTACCGAACCCGGCACCGTGAGTGTTTACACCCCCGAAGGCGATTTTCTACATCGCTACAACGTGGGGATCGAACCCTGCTCGCTCCTCTTTCTGAAGAAATAAGGCAGGCATTGGTCAAGCCCCGCCGCGAAGTTTGGTTATGTCGACCTTTCTTCCTACTTTTGTCTGTAGTCTATCCTCTTTTCTATGCGCGTTCTGATCCTCAACACCAGCGAACGAACCGGCGGAGCGGCTGTTGCCGCCTCTCGCCTGCACGCAGCGTTGACCCATATCGGGGTCGAGGCTGAAATGTTGGTGCGCGATCGACAAACGGCTTCCCCACAAGTGCACACTTTCCCGAATCGGTGGCGCATGAAATGGGCTTTTCTGCGAGAAAGATTGGGCATTTTCTTCCATTTGCACGGCCGTCGAAAGCAACTTTTCGCTTTGGATACGGCCGTGACCGGAGGGAAGGTGACGGATACGGCCGCCTATCGCCGAGCCGACGTCATTCATTTGCATTGGATCAACCAAGGACTGCTCTCCCTCGACGAGTTGAAACGCATACTCCGCGACGGAAAAACGGTCGTGTGGACGATGCACGACATCTGGCCTGTCACGGGCATCTGCCACTTGGCATTGTCTTGCACGAACTACCGCCAATCTTGCGGAACATGTCCCTATCTTCCCAACGGGGGTGCGCCGCGCGATCTCTCTCATCGTATATGGAAGAAGAAACAGCGGATCTATTCGGCCGGCACCCTGACTTTCGTGGCGTGCAGTCGCTGGTTGGCCGACGAAGCCCGCAGCGCCTCGCTCACTCGCGGGCAAACGGTGGTCAATATTCCCAACCCGATCGACACCGCCGTCTTCGCGCCGCAAGATCGCGCCGCTGCCCGCGCACAACTCGGACTGCCCACAGATTCTTCCCTGCGCATTGTCCTCTTTGTCGCCCAGCGCATCACGAATCTCAACAAGGGCATGCCCTATTTGGTGGAAGCGTTTCGTCAATATCTCTCACGCTATCCGGAACACCGCCATAACACCGCCCTCTTCATTCTCGGCGGCGAAGCAGAAGAGTTCCGCTCGGCTTTCGACGTTCCCGTATTCACAACGCCTTACACCTACGATGTCGAAACAATCGTTCGGATTTACAACGCCGCCAACCTCTTTGTGCTTCCCTCCATTTCCGAGAATCTACCCAATACGATCATGGAAGCGCTCGCTTGCGGTATTCCCTGTTTGGGTTTCCGCATCGGAGGCATTCCGGAAATGATTGATCACGAGCGCAATGGTTATGTCGCAGCCGCAAAAGATGCCGAAGATCTCAGCGCCGGCCTGCATTATCTGCTCGATTTGGCCAATCCCGACCAACTCTCGCAAGCCGCTCGCGAAAAAGTGCTCCGCGATTATTCCTTCGCTGCCGTCGGACAGCGCTATCTCTCCGTTTATCAACAAGCCCTCGACGCAACCGCTCACCACGATTCGCCGGAAACATCTCGCTTATGATACGTTTTACCGTCGCCACCGTTTGTTACAACGCCTCCTCCACGCTTCGGCGCACCTTGCAGAGCGTGGTCACTCAAGATTATCCGCACATCGAGCACCTTATTATTGACGGCGCTTCGAAAGACGACACCGCGCAGTTGGTGCAACAATACCTTGCGCTCTATGAAGGCATCGAAGACGGCCGCACCCTCGTGTTTCGCTCCGAACCTGACAAGGGACTCTACGATGCGATGAACAAAGCGCTGCTTCAAGCCACCGGCGACTACATTCTCTTCCTCAATGCCGGCGACAAGTTCCACACGTCGACGACCTTGTCCGACATCGCCGCACAACTTCCCACGTCTTCCGACCGCAACACCCTCCCCGCCGTGCTCTATGGCGACACGCATTTGGTCGACGACAACGGTACATTTTTGCGCGCCCGCCGACTTTCGCCTCCCGAACAACTTCATTTGCACGATTTTGTCAACGGTATGCTCGTGTGTCACCAAGCGTTTTTCGCCCGCACCGACCTGGCTCGCATCGAACCCTACAATCTCAGCTATCGCTTCTCGGCCGACTACGATTGGTGCATCCGCTTAATGCAACAAGCCGAGCAGCGCGGTCTTTCTTTACACAACACTCATTTGGTCGTCGCCGACTATCTCAGCGAAGGCCTCACCACCCGCCACCACAAAGCCTCCCTTCGCGAGCGTTTTCGCATCATGGCACACCATTATGGTCTGTTCACCGCGCTCGCTCACCACGCTTGGTTTGTGATTCGCGCATTGATCAAACGATGAAATCCCACGACTTCGAATCCCTCTATCGCCGTGCCAGTGCCTACTGCGCCCGTCGCGAAACTTGTCGCGGTGACTTGGAGAAGAAATTCCGCGCCGCCGAAATCGAGCCCGACCTCATCGACCGCGTACTCGACCGACTCGAACAGGAAAAGTTCATCGACGAACAGCGTTACGCCCACGCCTTTGTGCACGACAAAGCCGCCTTCGCCCGTTGGGGACGGCTCAAAATCCGCAACGCCCTGCGACTCAAAGGGATCGACAAGCACCTTATCGACATCGCCCTCGAAGAAGAAATCGACGAAAAGACCTATCGACAAACGCTCCGAGAACTGCTTTCCGCCAAACTCCGTTCACTCAAATTCGATCCCTCCGACCGCCGTGCCAGTTATTTGGCAGCGCAGAAACTCGCTCGCTTCGCCGCTTCCCGCGGATTTGAGGCTGATGCCGTGTTTCGTGAGATCGAGCACCTCAACCGCCTATGAAACACGCCCGTTTATTGCTCCCGCTGCTCTTTACTGCAAGTAGTTGGCTCGGTGCTCACCATCTCTCCACTCCAACATCGGCAACTCGTCATGCCATGGAGGGAATCGGTAACGCAAAGACGACTGCAACACCGCGAGACACCGCAGCCTATCGTCGTGAAGTCAGCAAAGCCTTCGCCGCACTCCGCCACGACTCACTCTCCGCCGCCCAGCGTGCGCTCGAAGCCGCCCTCTCCCACGATCCCGATGCGGCAGGCAATGATGTTTTACGCTTCAACATCGCCAAAATCTTGATGGCACGTCACCAATGGCACGATGCAGAACAAAGATTGCGCGCCCTCCTCAAGCGGCGTCCCGACTACAGCGAAGCGCGCGTCGCGCTCGCCCAATGCCTCGCCGCCGGCGGACAAGATCACGCCCTCGTGCAATGGGTCGATACCCTCACAATCGCCACCAATACCGGCACCGCCGCCACCCCCCTCACCACCGACGAGCGCAACACCCTCCTCTTTCTTCAAAGTGAAGCCTACGCCCGGCTGCACCAAGACGAACAAGCCCTCGCCGCCCTGCGCGAAGTGCTGAAAACCAACCGCCGCAATGCCCGCGCCCACAGCCTCATCGCCCTCCATCTCTACGAACGCGGACAGCGCGACGAAGCCCTTTTGCATCTCGGCACGGCCTTGATTCACGGCGCAGACGATGAAACGGCGCTCGCCGTCGGCGCGGATCTCGCCGAACGCGAAGGCGACAAAGCCACCGCCCTCGAGCGACTCGCCCAACTGCTTCTCTTGCGTCCCAACGACCGCGACTTACAAGTGCACCGCGCGAAATTGCTCCTCGATCTCGGCCGGCGCGCAGCAGCCCGTCACCAACTCGACAGCATTCGTGCCGCCGCCGGCGATGAAGCCGCCGAACAACTCCTCCCCCTCTACCACCGTCTACGTTAAACGTCCGTTCGACCTCCCGAAATCCCGCCCATGCGCTTTTTCCTCTCCCTCCTTTTCACTCTCTTCCCACTCCTTACAGCAGCCCAAGCCCCATCTGCCCCCGTCGCGCCCCCATCGCGCGGCATTCGTGCCGTGTGGCTCTGCACCTACAGCGGACTCGACTGGCCCGGCCGCCACTATGCGCGCACCGAAGCCGAAGCCTGTGACCAGCGCGCACGCCTTTCGCGCATCTTCGACGGACTGCAAGCCGCCGGCATCAACACCGTACTCTTTCAAACGCGCCTGCGCGCCACCGTGGCCTACCCCTCGCAGATCGAACCTTGGGACGGTGCATTCTCCGGCACCCCCGGTGTAGCGCCACCCTACGACGTGTTGCGCTTCGCCATCGACGAAGCCCACCGCCGCGGCATGGAGTTGCACGCCTATCTCGTGGCCTTCCCCGCCAACACGCTTCCCGATGCCAAGCGCCTCGGCCGACAAGCCCTGCCCGCCCGTCACCCCAAACTCTGCACCCGCGCCGGCGACAAATGGCACCTCGACCCCGGGGTGCCCGGCACCGCCGAATATTTGGCCGAGATCGTGCGTGAAATCGTCAGCAACTACGACGTCGACGGCATTCACCTCGACTACATTCGCTACCCCGAACCCTCCATTCCCTTCGACGACCGCCGCACCTACGCGCGCTACGGACATCAGCTCCCCAAAGCCGAGTGGCGACGCGAGAATGTGAACCGCACCGTGCAACTCATCAGCGAAACCGCGCGCGCCATTCGCCCATGGGTGAAAATCACCTGCTCCCCCATCGGAAAATATGCCGATCTACCCGCACAATCCTCGAAAGGGTGGAACGCCCGCGACGCTGTGTCGCAAGACGCTCAACTGTGGTTGCGCCGCGGATGGATGGACGGTCTCTACCCGATGATGTATTTCGACGGACAGCACTTCTATCCCTTCGCCGTCAACTGGAAGGAATACGCCTACGGTCGTCCCGTCGTGCCCGGTCTCGGCGCTTACCAACTCGCGCCCGAGGAACGCAACTGGTCGTTGCTGCAAATCATTCGCCAACTGCGTTTTATCCATGCCGAAGGTTTCCCGGGCGAAGCCTATTTCCGCAGTCAGTTTCTGCTCGACAACGTGAAAGGGCTGCTCGATTTCGTGCACGACAACTATGCCCGTCCCATGCTGCCGCCCGCCATGACGTGGATCGACAGCATTCCGCCCGCAGCGCCGCAACTCCAACGCCTGCGCAACGGCACCGCCCTCCACTTCAGTTGGAACGCCGTAGCCGACGCCACTCCGGTGCACTACAATCTCTATCGCCTCACCGCGAGCGACCCCGTGGCCGTGGCGCTCCGTCTGTCCGGCACCACCTTCACTTATCGCCCCGCCCTGCCGTCTCTGCTCGATGCCGACTATGCCCTCACCGCCATGGATGCCTATGGCAACGAATCTCCTCTACACTTCACACATGACCCGCAAAGCACTTCTCCTCGCGTGGTGGGCTATCCTTCCGCTTTTCGCCCTCGCTGATCGCAACCCGCAGCCCTCTGCCCCCGACACCCTCACCCCCCGTGTCGAACGCACCCTGCTTTTCGGCGTGGGCTACAACAGTGTCTACGACAGCTATCTCTCGCCCCTCAACTACGGCGGCCCGACGCTCTCCTTCACCCGCATCGGGGAGCGCCGTTGTGGGCAGGAAGGACGCAACACCTTCGTCACCCTCTTTGATCTGAACGGCACGCAAGCCACCAACCCCTCGGGCAACGGCATCGCATGGGATGTGGAAATGCAATTCGACGCCGGTTGGCGCCGACGCCTCACCCCGCTCCGTTCCGCGTGGCAATGGAGTGTGGGGGCACTGGGCGCACTGCATCTCGGCGGCACCTACAATCAGCGCAACGGCAACAACCCCGCCCAAGCGCGCGCCGCGATCGACGTAGCCTTTTCCACCGCACTTCGCCACCCCTTCCGAGTCATGGGGCGCCGCTTCGTGTGGAACACTCAACTCGATGTGCCCCTTGTCGGCGTGATGTTCACTCCCAACTACGGACAGTCGTACTACGAGATTTTCTCCCTCGGCAACACCGACCGCAACGTCATGCCCACCACCCCATTCTCCGCCCCCTCGTTGCGCCTGCTCACCACCTTGAGCATCCCCCTGCGGCGCTCGTGCATCACCGTAGGCTACAAGGCCGACATTCGTCAGAGCCGCATCCACCATCTGGAGCGCCACGCTTGGAATCACACCTTCGTCATCGGCTATTCGCGCTTGGTTCAATTCCCCTTTTTCCAATGAAACATCTCCTTCGCTTCCTCGTGGCGCTGCCGCTCCTGCTCACTTCGCTCACGGCCTGCATACAAGCCGACGAACTCCCCTCCACCCCCCGCGGAGACTTCGAAGCCTTGTGGAAAATCATTGATGAGCACTACTGCTTTTTCGACTACAAACACAAAGAATACGGACTCGACTGGAACGAAGTGCACCGTCGCTATGCCGCACAGATCTCCGATTCCATGTCGAAAGAAGCCCTTTTTCAGGTATTGGGCAATCTCTGCAGCGAACTGCGCGACGGGCACGTCAATCTCTGGACGCCCTTCAACACCGCCCGCTACACCCAATGGTATGAAGCCTACCCCACCAACTTCGACGACTCGTTGCAGCGCGTGGTGCTCGGCCCGGCCGACGAACATCGCACCGCCTCCGGCCTCCAATACAAGGTGCTGCCCGGCAATGTGGGTTACATTCGCTGCAGTTCGTTCAACACCGCCATCGGCGAAGGCAATCTGCACGAAATCTTGCGCTACTTTGCCCTCTGCAATGCCCTCATTGTCGACATTCGCAGCAACGGCGGCGGCCAACTCACTTCGGCCGAAACCCTCGCCTCAGCCTTTACCAACCGTACGCTCACCGTGGGCTATCTCACCCATAAGACCGGACCGGCACACGACGCGTTCTCTACCCCGAAAGCCGTACGTCTGAGTCCCCTCTCCGGCTTTCGCTGGCAAAAGCCGGTGGCCGTGCTCATCAACCGCCGCACCTACAGCGCCGCCAATGCCTTCACCATGTACATGAAGACGATCCCCGGCGTGATTTTGGTGGGCGACCGCACCGGCGGCGGCTCTGGTTTGCCCTTCAGTTCCGAACTGCCCGGCGGATGGAGCATACGTCTTTCGGCCAGTCCCACACTCGATGTGAACGGCGAGCACACCGAATTTGGCATCGCCCCCGATGTGCGCAGCCACCTCGGCGCCAACGACCGCCTCAACGGCAAAGACAGCATGATCGAAACGGCAGTGCACGAACTCCGCGCGCGCCACGACTCTCTGTCGAAAGCCGCTGCTCTACGCTAACCCCGACACACAGCGTCAACCACCCTCCGGCCATCGCGCCGAGAGCGTTGTTGACGCTTTATTTTTACCCTTTAATGAATCCATCGTCGACGAAAAGCCCATGCGTTTTCCACACGATTTTGCGACGGCACGCGAGGGTGAAAACGGTGAAGCGTCGTGCCTCCGCACCACGGCTTTTGCGCCGCAAACAAGCGTGCCCAAGACGGGCTCCGGGGTGCGATCGGGCACACAAGGGGTAAAGAAAACGGGGCAATTCTTCACAGCCAACCCACTACAGCACAAGCACTTGCTACTATCGAAGAACAAGTGCCCTTTCGACAGGGAGGCACGTGAGCAAGCGCGTCGTGTACGCGAGACGAAGCGACGAGTCGTCCCGAGGTGCATGGCACTCCCGTCGACAGGTGCATCGATTTTCAGTATTGGGCCTGAAAAGGCGTCTTCTTTTCGCGAAAACCCCACTGTTTTTCTCATCAAGTTGTGGGGTTTTCGAAGCGAGTTGTCCACCTTCCTATCCCCTCTCCCTGTCTTCGTTCTTGATCGCCCTCACCGGTTCAAAAAAGCGGCGCGGGAAGCCGCTTATCGCTTAACTGCTGCACGAAAACTTTGAATTTCGTCGACTTTTTTCTAAAAAGCCAAAGTAGAAGAGCGACAAAATGCAAGAAATGCTCGGCAAACAAGGACGATTTCCAAGCGCAAATCTGCTATGTCTAGTTTTTTTTCTCTATCTTTGTCGCACGAACACTGTGCACAAAACTTCCGTGTCCCTTCTGTTTTCGATGGGGAGGCGCATGGAAGTTGCGTTGTGTTTCATCGAATTATCTCTATGTCTAACTTTAATGTTAAATCTTCAATGAAAAAGGTTTGCAATTTGTTTGCTGCGGCCACCCTCCTGGTAGCCGGTGCGACAAGTGCGTCTGCTCGTCATTGGGGTGCTGACGTCAACGCAGGTGCAGTAGCCAGCATCGTAGCGGGACAAACGTATGTGCTTCAGCCTGCGTTTGCCGAAGCTGCCAATGGCAACTGCTTCCTCGCCGGACAGAAGTTCACCACCACGACCAGCCTGACGCTCGACAACGTTTTTGTCTTTGAAGCTGCAGGTAACAACACCTTCTACCTCAAGCGTCATGGCTTAAACGAAAACCAGTATCTTGCAGATCCTTCGAACCAAAACTTCTACACCTCCGCAACGGATCGTGCATGGAAGTTCGAAGTGAAGCAGATCACTGAAACCCGCGATCCGGAACACTCCTACGAGTGGACGCATGCCAAAGCCGACGGCACGGACACCACGGAGACCATCAAGGGTTTACGCGCTTACGTCGAAGAAGCCAAAGCCAGCAATTCGGCGCTCGACTTGAGCACCTTCACGTTTGTGCAGGCTGACAACGCCATCGTACTCGTTTCGACCGAGTCGAAGAAGAAGGACGATCCGTACAGCGAGTACAACTTCCTCCTCACCTGCCCCAAGACTTCGCTCAACGGCGATGCCGGTAAGGGTACGGACTACAACCGCAACGCTTGGTTGGTGTATGCCGTCAACCAGCTCTCGGCTAAGGAAGATCTCCAAGCTGTGATCGCCGAATCGCTCGGTGCCAACTTCAACGTGGATGAATTCTCCGAAAAGTTCCCCCGCGGTAACAACATCGGTGAGTACAACAAGGCAAAGTACGACGCCTTCATGGCACTCTACACCAAGGCTCAAGAGATCCTCAACGGTGGCGCAACGGCTACCGACGACGAGATCGATCAGCTCGTGGTAGATCTGCCCAAGGCTTACACGACCTTCACCACTTCGGGTAAGGTGCTCGAGCCCGGTTACTACATCCTCACCTCTTACCGCTCGCAGGGTACCGGCTATGACGACGGTGCACTTTACGACGGTGGTGCTGTGAACGACAAGGACAAGCAACTGCATTGGACTTACAAGGGTGGCGACATCACTTACAAGAAGGATGCAGCGCTCGACTACAAGAGCCTCAAGTACATCTGGAAGGTGACGAAGAACGACGCTAAGCCCGGTTACTTCTTCTTCCAGAACTTGGCAACCAACCGTTACGTAGGTACGGCTGAGAACATCACGTCCAACGGCGGTATCGTTCCCAGTGCTCGTATCGAAATGACGGATGCAGCTGAGGCTTCCTACAACATCGTGACCAGCCGCAACTATCCCGGTTACTTCTGCTTCTACTCGCCCGACCTCTGGCGCGGTAAAGGTAAGTATTGGGGCTACGACGGCGGCGATCGTTGGGACTTCGGCGGTGTACACACCGGTAGTGACCACAACGGTACCGTAGTTTGGGACTGGCAGGCTGACGGTTCGACCTTCAAGGCTCGCACCATCACCGAGCAGGAAGTACAAGACCTCCTCAAGAGCGCCGAACAAGACATCAACAACGAAAAGGCACAAAAGCTCATCGCCGAGGCACAAGCAGCCTACGACAAGGGCTTCGCTTACATGGGTGTTGATGCTTCGGGCAAGCGCCTCGAAGAGTCGACCAACGGTGCGCTGACCAACAATGGTCTGATCACCAACGGCGAAAACCTCTCGAGCCCCATGGCTGACAAGGAAGAAGGTGTGGGCGAACAACACAGCCCCGCAGTTCTCCTCGACAGCAACGCCGAAACCTACTTCCACACCAGCTGGCACGGCGGTGACGATGCTTGGAAGGGCAACCACTTCCTCCAATTCAAGCTCGACAACCCCGAGAGCGAACTCCTCCTCAAGTGGGTGAAGCGTAACCACGGTAACGCCAACGGCGGTGCACCCGAAAAGATCACGATCTGGGGTGCCAAGACTGACGCTGCCCTCGAAGCCGGTAAGGCTGAGAAGGTGGACCAAGACGGCAACGTGGTAACCGACGAAAACGGCAACAACGTCGTTGACTTCGACGCTTGGAAGAAGAACAAAGGTTGGGATTCGCTCGTTGTTTCTACCTTCACCTATCCCTACACCGTAACGTGGCAGGACAACAATGGCGCCGATGTGAAGAAGACCAACTTCGCCGGTACGTCTTACTTCAAGCTCCCCGCCGATAAGGGTGCTTACAAGTACTTCCGTATGGAAGTGACCAAGACCGTAGGCAACGGTGAAGCCAGTGGCAACAAGTTCTTCTATGGCTCTGAATTCCGCGTTTACAAAGGCGCTTACGACGGCCAGAACTCGCTCATCGACGCTGTTCCCCAAGCTGACCGCACGGCACTCACCACTGCGATCGCTACGCTGAAGGGCGAACTCAACACCCAGAAGGCTACGAAGGCTTCGATTGAAGCTCTCCGCGCTGCTTACGACCAGTTCCTCAAGAACTACCCCGATCCCTCTCGCGTGACGAAGGCCATCGCTGCTGCGAAGGCACTCGAAGCTGCTGCCGATGAAAGCGGAGAAGTGGGTTACTACGCTACCGGCTCGAAGGCTACTTACAAGGCTGCCATCGAAACGGTTGAAAACAAGCTCAAGGCGATCACCGCTACGAAGCAACCCACGGTGGCTCAGGTGAACGATCTCCTTGCTGAGCTCGACGCAGCCAACAAGGCTTTCGCTGAGAAGCTCAATGTTCCCGCCGACGGTATCTACCGTATCGTGAGCAAGTCTTCTGAAGCCAGCGTTGAAGGAAACAGCGTAGTGGCCAACACGCCCTCAACGCAGAACTACCTCAAGCTCGACGGCCGCATGAAGGACGGCAGCACCTACAAGGATGTGCCCGACTTCGAAACTCGCCTCGGTGCTTACTGGAAGCTGACGAAGGTGGCCGGTGGTTACACCTACCAGAACCTCTACACCGGTCTCTACCTCGCTCCGAAGGAAGAGAAGGGTACGCGCGTGATGAGCCTCCGCAAGGCCCCCTACACGCTCGACCTCCGCTATGCCAAGACCCCCGGTTGCTTCAACCTCGTGGCTGACACGGCTGACGTACAGGGTAAGGAACACATCTATGTGAACGCCGAACCCGGTTCGAAGAACCTCGTTCTCTGGAACGAAGCCAACGGTAAGGACAACTCGGCCTTCTCGTTCAAGGAAGCTAAGCAACAGCTTGAAGACGCTCTCGATGCTGAATTCTCGCTCCCCATCAAGAAGGGCGTTCCCCAGATCATCACGCTGCCCATCGCAGCTGATCCCGGTGCGAACAACTTCTACACTGTAATCGGTCAGGATGCCAACAACCGCATCCAGCTCAAGAAGCACACGGGTACGCTCGAAGCCGGTCAGGCTTATGTGCTCATCCCCGAAGACGGTGACAATGAAACGGTGATCCTCCTCAGCTCTAAGGCTCAGACGATCGCTACGCTTGCTCCCGTGAGCACGCCTGCTACTCCTGTCAACGGTCTCGTTCCCGTATTCGAAACGACCAAGGTGAACAAGGATAGCGGTGTCTTCAACGCTGATCACTCTAAGGTACTCCTCTCTGAAGTAGGTGAATCGGTTGCTGCCGGTTCGGGTTACTTCACGAAGATGCCCATGACGACCGAAACCGGTGACAAGTATCTTGAAACCAACGGTACGATCACCACTGTAGGTCGCGTTGTGGCTAATGGCCAACTCGTGAACGCTGTTTACACCCTCTCCGGTGTACGCGTGAAGGATACGAAGCACCTCCCCGCCGGTCTCTACATCGTGAACGGTAAGAAGGTGGTTGTAAAATAAGCCATAAGCTGACTTTACGTCTCACTTTATGATTCGCCGCCCCGTCCTCTCGTAGGACGGGGCGGTTTTGCGTTTCGACAAGAATGCGTAACTTTGCAAGTGGCGCGCTCGACACGCCCTACTCCTTATTATATTATATATCCCCACGCACTTTCCCCTATGGCCAAAGAAGAACTCACTCCCATGATGCGGCAGTTTCACGACATGAAAGCGTCGAACCCCGACGCGATTCTGTTGTTTCGCTGCGGCGACTTTTACGAAACCTATTGTGAGGACGCGGTCATCGCCTCGCAAGTGCTGGGCATCACGCTGACGAAACGCAACCAAAAGGGGGCGAACGCCACCACGGAGATGGCGGGTTTCCCGCACCATGCGCTCGACAACTACCTGCCGCGACTCATCCGTGCCGGCTTTCGTGTGGCGATTTGCGACCAACTCGAAGATCCGAAACTCACCAAGAAGTTGGTGAAACGCGGCATCACGGAGTTGGTGACGCCGGGTGTGGCCTTGGGCGACAATGTGCTGTCGAGCCGCGAAAACAACTTCCTTGCCGCGCTGCACTTCGGCGCGGCCAACGTCGGGCTCTCGCTCCTCGACATCTCGACGGGCGAGTATCTCGTGGCGGAAGGCGACTCCGAATACATCGACAAACTGCTGACGGGCTTTGCGCCGAAGGAGGTGCTCATCGAACGCGGCGAGAAGGGGAAATTCGAACAACTCTTTTCGGGACGTTATTTCGTCTTCGAACTCGACGATTGGGCTTTCTCCGAAACTTCGGCGCGTACCAAGGTGCTCAAGCACTTCGACGTGCAAAACCTCAAAGGCTTCGGCGTCGATCATCTCCACACAGCCACCACGGCGGCGGGGGCGATTCTCACTTATCTCGAGCAGACGCAGCACCACAATATTGAGCACATCACCCGCATCACCCGCATTGAGGAACAGCGCTATGTGCGACTCGACAAGTTCACGATTCGCAATCTCGAACTGATTTCGACCAACCACGGCGACGGCACTTCGCTGCTCTCCGTGCTCGACCGCACGCTTTCGCCCATGGGAGCCCGCTTGATGCGCCGATGGATGCTCTTCCCGCTGCGGTCGGTGCAAGACATCGAGCGCCGACTGGACAGCGTGGAGCATTTCTTCCGCGAACCGGAATTCCGCGAACTCTGCGAAATGGAGCTCGGCAAGGTGGGCGACTTGGAACGCATCGTATCGAAGGTGGCGACGGGGCGCATCAACCCTCGCGAGATGCAGCAACTGCGCTGCGCACTGGAGACGGTGGTGGTGCTGAAAAACGCTTGCAAGCAATCGGCGCAGGAAAGTATTCGCCACATCGGCGAACAACTGGATGCCTGCACCACCCTGCGCCAACGCATCGAGCGCGAACTGCGCAACGATCCGCCGCTGACGGTGAACAAAGGACAGGTGATTGCCGACGGGGTGAACGCGCAGCTCGACGAACTGCGCAACATCCAAACCTCCGGCAAGGACTATCTGCTCCAAATCCAAGAACGCGAGATCGCACGCACCGGCATTCAGAGTTTGAAAATCGGATTCAACAACGTGTTCGGCTACTATATGGAGGTACGCAACACGTATAAGGAGTTTGTACCGCCGGAGTGGATTCGCAAACAGACGCTCGTCAATGCGGAACGCTACATCACGCAGGAACTGAAGGAATACGAGGAAAAAATTCTCGGCGCAGAAGACAAAATTTTGGTGCTCGAGACGCGTCTCTACGGCGAACTCGTGGCAGCGGCCGCCGAACACATCGTGGCACTCCAACGCAATGCACAGGCTTTGGCCGAGTTGGACGTCTATCACTCCTTTGCTCGCTTGGCCATGGCACAACGCTATGTGCGTCCGGTGGTGGACGAGAGCGAAGTGCTCGACATCAAGGCCGGACGCCACCCCGTGATCGAAACCCTCATGCCGCCGGGCGAAGAATATGTGCCGAACGATGTCTTGCTCGACACCGAACAACAACAAATCATCATCATCACCGGCCCGAACATGGCGGGTAAGAGTGCACTGCTCCGCCAAACGGCGCTCATCACACTGATGGCGCAAATCGGTTCGTTCGTCCCCGCCGACTCGGCACGTGTGGGGGTGGTCGACAAGATCTTCACCCGCGTGGGGGCTTCGGACAATATCTCGGTGGGCGAAAGTACCTTCATGGTCGAAATGAGCGAGGCGGCGAACATCATGAACAACATCACGCAGCGCAGTTTGGTGCTCTTCGACGAACTGGGACGCGGCACCTCGACCTACGACGGTATCTCCATCGCGTGGAGCATTGTGGAGCATCTTCACGAACGGCCGAAAATGCACGCCCGCACCCTCTTTGCCACCCACTATCACGAGTTGAACGACATGGAAGAACGCTTCTCGCGCATCAAGAACTACAATGTCTCGGTGCGCGAAGTAGATCACCGCATCGTTTTTCTCCGCAAACTGGCACGCGGCGGTTCGGAACACTCCTTCGGTATCCATGTGGCGCGTTTGGCGGGTATGCCCAACAGTATTGTGCAACGCGCCGAAACCATTCTCCACCAACTCGAGACAAACAATGCCGACAACCGACAAGTGCTTCCTGCATCGGCGGAAAACAATCACACCGACAACGGAAACAGCGGCACGCAACTCTCGTTCTTCCAACTCGACGACCCGGTGCTCGAAGCCGTGCGCGACGAAATTCTCCATCTCGACGTCAACAACCTCACCCCGGTCGAGGCACTCAACAAACTCAACGACATTCGCAAAATCATCACCGGCTCCTAAGGGCGAAAGTTCTCGTTTCACGGCAACGTGGAGATGCTTCCGACATTTGCCGCGATGCCGCCATGAGCAGGAGCCTCTTGTTCGAAAGTGCACCTGCACCCTCCTCCCCCCCAACGCGCGCGCGTGTACGCGCGCGTCAGGCGTTTTTCGTTTTTTTGCCTTCACCTCTTCACTTTACGGCCGTATCTCACTGAAAACAAACACCTTACGCGTGAAGGCTTCACCATTCGCCGAAAACCACCTATCTCACTATGGTTCAACGGCTTAAGTGTGAAGGCAGCTACCTTCACCTCGACGCCGCCTGTGAACAGTGGGGCATACGACAAAAACGACGGAGCAAATTGCCCCGTGACGCGGAGGCGCGGAGGGTGAAGGCAGCAAGCCGAAAAGCGCACCCTCTTGCCTTCACCCGCAACACACTGTGAACCAAATCATTACAAAGAATTTTAATACACGTTTGCACGGTGACACCTTCACACACAAACCATTCACAATCAATCGATTGCAAGTAAAAAAGCACACGGTGAAGGCAGAAAAACGAAAACTCGCTGAGTACGCGTAACGCGCGCGCGAGAAGGCGGCCGAGCGGTTGCGGCGGCGCAGACGACGGCTATCTGAAAACGGACTCCTTTTCACCGAAAGCGCGCAACTTTGGCGAGAAAGTCCACCGGTTTCTCCTCCCCCTTCGTACTTTCAAAGTTTAGCGTACGGCAATAACTTTACCTAAGGTTAGATTGCCGCTTCACGCCATGGGGAGGTTGAACCGAAAAGACTCGTAAAAGGGCATTTCGCGCTCAGAAAGATGCACAAAATGCACGCAAATGCGCAAAAATGGCGCTTTTTATAGGCGAAACCTTTGCCGGTTTGAAGAAATACCACTACTTTTGCAGCCGTAACCTCAGAAATGACTAATTTCTAATCATCAAAATAACAACAACAATGTCTGAAATTGCAGAAAAAGTAAAGGCTATCATCGTAGAGAAGCTCAGCGTTGACGCAGCCGACGTGCGCGAAGAAGCCAGCTTCACCAACGATCTCGGTGCTGACTCGCTCGAAACTGTAGAGCTCATGATGGATCTCGAAAAGGAATTCGGCATCACGATCCCCGAAGAGGAATCTGAGAAGCTCTCTACCGTAGGCGACGCTATTGCTTACATCGAAGCACACGCCGAGTAATCTTGCCTGCGCTCTAAGAGGTGGCCCGAGTGTCATCTCTCCGCAAATGTGCTAATGCGCTACGGTACCCCCTCGGCGGCACCTTGTGCATTAGCACATTTCAGCGTAGCATCTCACGCATCTCCCACTAATCCCCACACCCTATGGAACTCAAAAGAGTAGTCGTCACCGGTCTCGGTGCCATCACCCCCGTCGGCAACACCCTCGAAGCCACGTGGAACAGCCTCATTAACGGCGTTAGCGGCGCAGCACCTATCCAAAGCTTCGACGCTTCACGGTTCAAAACGCACTTTGCCTGCGAAGTGAAAGACTTCAAGGCAGCAGATTTCATTGACCGCAAAGAGATTCGCAAAATGGATCTCTATGAACAATATGCAGTCGTGGCGGCAATGCAAGCTGTACAA
>QWCI01000248.1_pt1 | contig 22395 bp, 16 predicted proteins | sample 1972541 | NCBI WGS metagenome assembly QWCI01 (sample SAMN09866712, study PRJNA288562) | Human oral metagenome isolate term3_saliva, whole genome shotgun sequencing... | isolation source: mouth | host: Homo sapiens | place: USA: California | reverse complement strand
AGAACCCGCCAGTATTTCGGTCAGGAGATCAACCTGACGACGTACAACCTGTGCCGCATCAACATGTTCCTGCACGATGTGAATTTTGCGAACTTTGACATCGCGCTGGGGGATACACTGACGGAGCCTGCCCACTGGGACGACCAGCCTTTCGACGCGATCGTCTCGAACCCGCCGTATTCCACGAAGTGGGCGGGTAAGGACGACGTTGCCCTCATCAACGACCCGCGTTTTACCCCAGCGGGCGCGCTGGCCCCTAAATCCAAGGCGAACTTGGCCTTTACCATGCACATGCTGCACTGGGTGGCCGAGGACGGAACGGCCGCGATCGTCGAGTTTCCGGGCGTCCTGTACCGCGGCGGTGCCGAGGGAAAGATCCGCCGATACCTGGTGGAAAACAACTTCGTGCACGCGGTGATCCAGCTGCCGCCGGATCTGTTCTTTGGGACGACGATCGCGACCTGCATCATCGTGTTGAAGAAGGCGCGTCCCGACCACAGCGTCCTCTTCGTGGACGCGTCCGCTGAGTGCGTACGTGAGGGTAACAAGAATCGGCTGACGGCGGAGAACCAGCAGCGAATTCTGTCCCTCGTGTCCGAGCGCCAGGCTGTGGACCACGTCGCTGCGCTGGTGTCGATTGACGATATCGCGGCCAACGACTGGAACCTATCGGTGTCCTCCTACGTCGAGCCCGAGGATACGCGCGAGCAGGTGGACATCGTCGAACTCAATGCCCGCATCGCCGGCATCGTGGAGCGTCAACGCGAGCTGCGCGCCTCCATCGACGCGATCGTCGCGGAACTGGAGGCTGACCGATGAGCCGCCTCGCCGAGTTGATCAAGGAACTGTGCCCGGACGGGGTGGAGTATAGGCCCTTGAGTGAGTTCGTACGTATTCGAAATGGACGTGACTATAAGACGCTGTCACCGGGAAATGTTCCCGTGTACGGTTCGGGCGGTGTTATGACACATGTGTCAGAGACTCTTGGTGAAGGGCCGACGGTTCTTATTCCTCGAAAAGGCTCTCTCGATAACATTTTCTTTGTAGAAGGGAAATTTTGGACTGTCGATACGATTTTCTATACAGAAATTGCTTCAGACCTTGATCCAAAGTTCTTTTATTACAAGATGAAGACAATGCGCCTGTCCCAGATGAACGAGGCAGCAGGTGTACCGAGTATGAATCAAAGGAAACTTAGTCGTATTCAAATTCCGGTCCCTCCGCTGGAAGTGCAGCGGGAGATCGTGAGAATATTGGATCAATTCACAACGCTGGAAGCGGAGCTGGAAGCAAGGCAGGCCCAGTACGAGTACTACCGCAACCACTTGCTCTCGTATGAATCCATGGCCGCCCGTGGTCCGTTCAGTTGGATTCCCCTTCGGGAGCTCGGCGTTTGGAGTGGGGGCGGGACTCCTTCAAAGAGTCGAGCTGACTATTGGGATGAGGGTAACATCCCGTGGATTACACCGAAAGATATGCGATCATCGAAAATTCAGAATTCGATGATGAATGTTACCGACAGAGCTGTGTGCGAGTCTAACGTCAAACTGATTGAGGCTCCCTCAATCGCTCTTGTTGTGCGTTCTAGTATTTTGCAGCACACGTTTCCTGTTGCGCAGATTGATGTTGATGCGACATTTAACCAGGACATGAAAGCTCTTGTCGTAGATTTTGATCGTTTCGAGCATCGGTATATTTACTACGCACTATCAGCAAATGGGCAAGAGATTCTGAGGCAGACATCGAAGCAAGGTGGCTCGGTTAACTCGCTTGTCGTTCCGCGGTTGATGGACTTTGAAATTCCTGTGCCTACGCTCGACGAGCAAAGGCGTATCGCCGATTTGCTGGACCGCTTCGACGCCCTCGTCAACGATATTTCATCGGGCTTGCCCGCTGAGATTGCGGCTCGACGTGCCCAGTACGAGCACTATCGCGACCGCCTGCTGTCCTTCCCTGAGAAAGCTGTCTCCGGAAGCGTTGCGTCGTAGAGATGTGTTCCCCTCGCGCATGCGCGAGGGGAACACGAGGGCGTGACTTCAGCTTGCCGTCCACGAGTGGACTATTACGAGGCCCTGTTTTGTTGGGTTTCGCGGTCATCCTCTGCAGGTGATCTGCTTCGTACCCGTTTCAGCCCTTGCCCTGCAATTATTCTAGTGTCCATAGTGGTGTCAGAGCAAAGGGGTGTCGTTAGGCAATCAACCGAGGACGGGATGTTCCAGATAGTAGCTGCGCATTGCGTCCTGGGTAATGACTGTGTCTGATGGTTCGGAGGGCTTCCGGCCGTCGCGCGCATCGAGCCAGGGGGATTCTCGGTGTGTGCGTTCACTCAGCTCAGCACCAGTCGCGTGTCCCATCGCAGCACACACATTGTCGATAACAGAACGCTCGTCATCGGTCAGAGTCGACGAATCGCCGTCTTCTAGCTCGCCTGGACGAATCAGAAACTTTCCGCGATGCAGTGCGTAGAGTTCTGGTACGACAGGGCCGCCCCGCCACGCCTGAAAGTCCTCCGGGAAGAGCTGCACTCCATACTGCGCGAGGTGCTGAGCCTGGGAGTAGAAGGCAAGCTTCTGGAGCTTCATGGTCGTGATCGTATCCGTGCGCTCCAGGATGTAGGTTGCGACATCAACGACTGAACGTGCCATGATGTCCCCTTTCCTCAGATGGGCCTCTGCATCACTATACTCTGAATATGAAGCAAAATCAGCGGGAACGCGTGAGTCGCGAGGCGGCTTCCAAAGCTGGAAAATGCCTCAAGACTAGTAAAGGGTACGATGAACGAGCGCTCGCTACAGCTCAGCTATGGCGTGTGCAACACCTGGAGCCGACAGCGCGTTGCTTCGAGGCGCTTGCAAGGTGTGCTGAGCAGTTTGAGGGTGCGGTTGTGTCCTATCGGCTCAAGCGTATGACCTCGATCCTGAGGAAGCTCCTGCGGCTCAACAGCAACTTCAAACTCGGTACGCTTGATGATATCGGGGGGTGCAGACTCATTGTGAGCAGTGTTGATGAGGTGTACCGTGCGGTGGCGGTTCTCAATGAGGAGCTGGGTGAATGGAAAGCTAAAGACTACATCAGCAGACCCCAATCAAGCGGCTATCGAAGCTATCACGCCATCTACCAAATTCCTGAGGGAGGTATCTCCTATCGGATCGAGGTTCAAATACGCACACACCTGCAGCATCTCTGGGCAACAGGGGTGGAAGCGGTCGGCGAAGTCTACGGTGTCGAATATAAGAGTCCGGACGTTCAGGACAACCTCGAGGGAGAATCTCTCGAGCGTCAGAGATTCCTGGCGCTGAGCTCTCACCTTTTCGCTCTCGAAGAAGGAACGCCGGGAATCCCTGACGTATGTGAGGACCTGTCTGCAGTATGCCGTGAGATCGACGAGATCTGTAGCTCGACCATGCTACTGAGGGAGCTTGCTGCTGCACGCAGCGGAATCGTTGTTTCGACAGATGCAGACGAACACGATGAGTACTTTCTTCTTTGCCTGATCCGTGATCTCCAGTTTTTTGATATCGTCGGCTTCCCGGGCTTTTCAGAAGCGAATGAGGAATATCAACGTCTCGAGAGAGAAGCGCTTATGGCAGGTGATCAGGATCAGTTGCTTGTTGCAGAACCGAAGTTCGACAATGTCGTTCTGGTGAAGGCCGGGAGTGCAGAATTGATTCGGCAGTCATACTTGAACTACAGCCTTGGAGTCGGCCAGTTCATCGATAGGATCGAAGGGCTGCTTGCAGGACACAGCTACGGGCAGAAACGAGGCAGCCTGGACGCAGATGAGGACGGGGCACGTTAGCATCGAAACAACCTCATGAAGCTGGGAGGGAAGCCTCCCGCGGACCCAGCCCCGGCCTCGACCGAGACCCGTAGAGAAAGGAACGCGAGTGTCCACCGACGAACCTCGCCCCCGCATTGAACCCGTCGTCCTCACCGACGACTTCACGGTCGTCGGCCTCTACGAGCCGACCCGCGAGGAGGAACGGGACTACCAGAGCGAAGCCTCTCTCGAAAACGCCCTCATCAACCAGCTGCGTGGCCAAGCCTACGAGTACGCGGACATCCACGACGCGGCTGGCCTCGAAGCAAACCTGCGTGCCCAGCTCGAAGCCCTCAACGACTACCACTTCACCGACGACGAATGGCGGCGCTTCTACCAGCACAACATCGTCGATGTCCCCTCGGCTGACGCCAACCCCGTGGTTGCCAAAGCCCGGCGCATCCAGGAGGACCACGTGCAGGTCCTCACCCGCGACGACGGCACGCCCAAGAACATCCGCCTCATCGACAAGAGCAACATCCACCGCAACAAGGTGCAGGTCATCCACCAGTACGCGGTCGACACGGGGCTGCGTTCCAACCGCTACGACGTCACCATCCTCGTCAACGGACTGCCCCTCGTCCACATCGAACTCAAACGACGCGGCAAAAAACTGCGCGAAGCCTTCAACCAGATCGACCGCTACCAGCGCGACTCCTTCCACGCCGGAGACGGCCTCTTCGGCTACGTACAGATCTTCGTTATCTCCAACGGCGCCCAGACCAAGTACTACTCCAACACCGTGCGCCTCCAACACATCCGCGAAAACATCGGGCACAGGCGCGAAGTCGCCGCCGCCAACGCCCACTCCTACGAATTCACCAACTGGTGGACCGACGCCGCCAACAACCAGATCCCCGACCTCACCGACTTCGCAGCTACCTTCTTGGCCAAGCGCACCATCCTCGCAATCCTCACCCGCTACTGCGTCCTCGATACCTCTCACAAGCTCCTCGTCATGCGGCCCTACCAGATCGCCGCCACCGAAGCGATCCTCCAGCGCATCAAGACATCCACCATGAACAAGCAAACCGGCACCGTCGCAGCCGGAGGATACATCTGGCATACGACGGGTTCTGGAAAGACCCTCACCTCCTTCAAGACGGCGAAGCTCGCCGCTGGCATGGAAGGCGTCGACAAGGTCCTCTTCGTCGTCGACCGCAAGGACCTGGACCACCAGACCATCAAGGAATACAACACCTTCGCCGCAGGAACGGTCTCTGCGAACCAGTCCACCCGACAGCTCGCCGAACAAATCAACGACGCATCCATCCCGATCATCGTCACGACCATCCAAAAGCTCTCCACCTTCGTCAAGGCAAACCGCGGCCACGCCATCTACACCGGGCACGTCGTCCTCGTCTTCGACGAATGCCACCGCAGCCAATTCGGCGACATGCACACCGATATCACGCGCGCGTTCCGCAACTATCACCTCTTCGGCTTCACCGGCACACCCATCTTTGCGGGAAACGCCTCCAGCTCCGGGAAAGCAAACCTGCGCACCACTGAGCAGGCCTTCGGGGACCAGCTGCACTCCTACACCATCGTCGACGCCATCCGGGACAAGACCGTCCTGCCCTTCCGTGTCGACTACGTCAACACCTTCCGAGTGCGCGAAGGTGTCGACAACCGCGAGGTGGAGGGGATCGACACCGACAGTGCGTACATGAACCCGACACACATCTCGTCGGTCGTCTCCTACATCCTCGAGCACTTCGACCACAAGACGAAGCGTCACGCCTCCTACCAGCTGCGTGACCAGCGGGTGGCAGGATTCAACTCCTTGTTCGCCACCTCCTCCATCAAGGCCGCCCGCGCCTACTACCAGGAGTTCGCTCGCCAGCAGGCTGACCTGCCTCCCGCACGCAGGCGCTCCGTCGGCATCATCTACTCCTATGCGCCCAACGCCGATGCGCCCGGAACCGGCCTGCTCACCGAAGAATCCATGGACCCCTCGGCCCTCTCCCAGGACGACCGCGCCTTCCTCGGCGACGCGATCGCCGACTACAACCAGCAATTCGGCACCAACTTCGGCACCGACGCATCGGGATTCGAGCACTACTACGAGCACCTATCTCGCGCCCTCGCCGAGAAACGTATCGACCTGGTCATCGTCGTCGACATGTTTCTCACCGGCTTCGATTCCAAGTCACTCAACACCCTGTGGGTTGACAAGAACCTGCGCGCCCACGGCCTCATCCAAGCCTTCTCCCGCACCAACCGAATCCTCAACTCTGTGAAAACCTACGGCAACATCGTCTGCTTCCGGAACCTTGAGCAGGCCACCGAAGACGCGATCGCCCTCTTCGGAAACAAGGAAGCGCGCGGACAGGTACTGCTGCGCCCCTACGGTGAATACCTGTCCAGCTACCTGGAGACCATGGATCAGCTGTGCATCGACTTCCCCCTCCCGATCGGATCGATCACCTCTGAAAAGGACCAGAAGCGTTTCATCATCCTGATGGGACAGGTCCTCCGACTGCGCAACATCCTGACGTCCTTCGACGACTTCGAATCCGATGACCCCATCCCGTCTCGTGATCTCGAAGACTACCGGAGTATCTACCTGGACCTGTACAACGAGTCTCGTGAACGCGCTCGGGCCGACAAAGAACCCATCGCTGACGACCTGGTCTTTGAGATGGAACTGGTCAAGCAGGTGGACATCAATGTCGACTACATCCTTATGCTGGTCGAACATCACCGGGGAGAAAAGGGAGACGGCGAGGACCGAGAAATCCCTGTTGACATTGCGCGCGCCCTGGCGTCTTCTCCGACACTGCGAGGCAAGCGCGATCTCATCGAAGAGTTCTACCGCAGGGTCTCCGTCAACGGGGATGTCCCCACCGAGTTTGAGGCCTTCATTGCCGCGAAACGTGATGGAGAACTGGCTGCCATCATCGAGGCTGAACGCCTGGGCGAAGGGGCGCGCGAGTTTGCCTACGAGTCGCTACGTGAGGGTTACGTGAACGATGAAGGAACCGGCCTGTCCTCCATCCTTCCGCCCATGCGGCGCTTTGGTGCAGGAGCCGGGCGCGAAGCCGTGCGCGTCCGTGTCCTTGAGTCTCTTCGGGCCTGGGTCGAACGCTTCACCGGGCTCGGCCGCGTATGACGGCTCCACCCCGGCTTCGTCGATCTACGAGGCCCGGGATCAGTTCAATCGGTAGCGCTTGAGAGTATTTCGTCAGTCGAACTCATGAGGAGGAGTCTCGTGTTTACACCCATCCATCGAGCCTTGGGACTCGAAGCCGGGAACGCATCCATCGATCTGATCCAACAAGCAATTGATCATGGAGTCGAAGAAACCAGTGATTTGGACTGGAAACAGGCTGTCTACAATTCGCGTAAGCCGAACTGGGATGAAGAAGCCGCAAAAGATATTGCCGCTATGGCAAATAGCGGCGGCGGGTGGATCGTGTTCGGGGTCAAGGAGGGTGGGGACACAAATGCCGCCTCCGAAATCATTCCGATAGCGTGGTCTGCCGCCGAACAACAGAGAATCCTCAGGACCGCGTATGCGAAGGTTGGGCCGCCAGTCATCGGCATAGAGTTCTACGACATTCCGTGCGGCGACGAAGGCGATGGAAGCGTCGTGATGATGCGGGTACCGGACTCTGCGGACGCCCCGCACTTCGCACGCAAGGGTGACAACGCGTTCGTTGCCCCGCGTCGAAACGGCCCTCACACCGTGTACATGAGCGACCGCGAGATTGAGCGTGGCTTTCGAGAGCGCTTCCAGCATGTGGATGATCGGGAACGTCTTCTCCAGGACCGCTTTGAACGTGCATGCGAGGCGCTGCGCCCTGAGGACGGAGTGTTCCTTGCTGTTGCAGCTGTTCCCCTGGAGCCGGTCACTGGACGAGCAGCCAGTGCCGTAGATCAGGTGCATCAATACGTGAACAGGAAGATCCGCCCAGAGCTCGTAAGTGGGAATATGACAGAAAATTGGTGGGAGGAAGGAGAAGTTAAGAAGGGACTCCGGCAATGGGTGATACGTAACTATCAAGGTTCGCGGGAGCGATTTCGGAAGTGTCTCCACGATGATGCAACGGTCGTGGGCGCCTATCAATTGGGCCTCCTGATTGCCGACGAGTCATGGAGCGACAAATACCCCGTGGGGCTGACGAACCACTGTAGGAGCATTGAAATCGAAACATCTGTTATTGATTTCATCATGCTGCTGCGTGGCCACGCGACGGAACGGCAGGCACACGGTGGATTCAGTATCAGAGCCGGTCTTGTCGGTGTTCAGAATAAGCCGATTTACATTCGTGGGCTGAGCTGGACGAAGAGACTACTTGACACTGAATACGTGGAACCAATTATGAGGTTTCAGCCGATTACGACCGAGCTCGATCCGTTGGCGGAGATCGATGAAATACTGCCGATCATCAACGATCTGGCCCGGGATCTGATCAATCAGAGCGGTCTCCAGTATCTTCAGTTGATGGCGGAACCGAATGACCGGCTGCCCGAATCCGACTAAGTGACCCGGTCCCGACCTCGTTCATCGACGAGGCCGGAGCCGGGTTTCGCGACCCGCCTGGCGGCAGGGGATCGGAAGCTCAGAGGGAGGAGACGAACTCCGCCAGGTGCTTCGCGTGCTCGCGCGAACGCTCGACCATGTCGGCGCGCGCCGTCTCATCCGTACGATTCGCGTAGGACACGCCGTACAGGGGCAGAACACCCGCATACTCCAGGCCCGTCAGGGCGCTCGTCGCCTTCGCAGCGGCCAAGAAACGCTCGATGCCGCCCGGCTGGGCGTCATAGTAGGATTCCGCCGCCCCTGTCGTTAGCGACACCACCAGCTTCTTGCCGCGCAGCGCCGTCCCCGTCGACCCGTGGCTGAAACCGCGCACAAACACGTCCTCCACCCACTTTTGCAGGAGCGAGGGCCAGCCGTACCACCACAGGGGATACTGCAACACGATTACATCCGCTGCGGCAAGCTTCGCCTGCTCCGCCTCAACGTCGAACACGCAATCGGGATACAGCTCGTCGAGATGATCGATCGTGGCCTCGGGGAGCAGCGACGTCAGCTCCTCCAGAATCGTCTTGTTTGCCACTGAATCGTCACCGAGATGCGGGTGACCCGACACGATCAGAACGTTGGACATCGCTTTTCCTTTCGTCGATGCCAGAAGTCTACGCTCACTGAAACCTCCATGAACAGGACGTGCACATGCGTTTCGCGCGGGGTGAAGCCCCGTAGCAGAAGACGCGTTACCCAGGACTACAGTAGAGACATGGACCACACCGACTCCCAGACTCTCACCCTGCGCCACATCCTCCTCGTCATCGCCACTGGCGTGGGTGCGGGCTTCCTCTCCGGACTCTTCGGCGTCGGCGGCGGCCTCGTCATCGTCCCCGCGCTCATGACCGTCCTCGGCATGGACCAGCGCCGCGCCTCGGCCACGTCGCTGGCCGCCATCATCGTCACCGCCGCCGTCGGCTCGGGCACCTACGCCCTGCACGGCGAGGTCTCCTGGGCGGGTGGCGCCCTCCTCGTTGTCGGCGCGCTCGCGGGTTCCCAAATCGGCGTGTGGCTCCTGAGGCGTCTGCCTGCGCCCGCCCTGCCCTGGATCCTCATCGGCTTCACGGTCTTCGTCATCGTCTCCCAATACCTGCACGTCCCCACGCGCGAGGGTGCCGTCTCACTGACCCCGGCCTCGTGCGTGCTCATGATCCTGGTGGGCCTGTGCGCTGGAATCCTCTCCGGCCTGGTCGGCGTGGGCGGCGGATCCGTCATCGTGCCCGGCATGGAACTCGCCGTCGGCGCGGGCGACCTCATCGCGCGCGGCACGTCCCTGCTCGTCATGATCCCTACCGGCATCGCCGGCACCGTCACCAACCTGCGCCATCGCATGGTCGACCTGCGCATCGGCATGATCGTTGGGGCCTCTGCCGCGGCCACAGCCCCCGCCGGACGCCGCGTCGCCACGCTCGTGTCCCTGGGCGTCGGCGCGATCCTCTTCAACATCTTCCTGCTCTCCATCATCGCCTCGACGATCCTGAAGATGCGTCAGAAGACGCGCGCTCAGATGTAAGGGGCCGAGGCCTCGGCTCGTTATCCGCGCGCGCTCGCCAGGGCTTCGGCGATGTCGCCTCGGATCAGGAGGGACCGATCCGCAATCTCCGCTGGGGCCGATGCGTCCAGTGCAACGCACGCGTAGGTTGCCTCCGGATTGTCGTAGACGCGCCGCCAGAACGGGAACTTGATGATGCTCGGCGTGTTCATGCCGACGCCCAGCTCAAGGTAGAGAACACGGCCAACGCAGGTTCGCTCCAGGAAATCCTCATAGCGCCCGGCAGCCGCCGCCCATCCCGCGTCCTGAACGAAGTGGGCATCGACGCGCAGATTCGTCGTCATCTCCTCACCGCACCTCGGGCACTGCGGAATCAACTCCGACGGGATGCGCATGCCTTCCTGGCTGGCCATCGCCTGGCGTACCCACTTCTCGTTGTCGTAGGTGGCATCGTGGCAGGGGACCGAACACTGCAGTAGCCCGTAATCGCCCTGCGTGTAGAACAGACGTTCCTTGTCGAAACCAGACGTCTGGAAACGATGATCCACGTTCGTCGTGATGATGAAATAGTCGCGCTCGCTGACGAGGCCCAGCAGGTCCGCGTACACCTGTCCCGGGCCGGCCTCGTAGCGTAGCAGGGAGATCATACGGCTCCAAAACGCCCAGCGCTCCTCCGACGTGGGGAAGGGGTAGAAACCACCCGAGTAGGCGTCCGTAATGCCGCGCTGGTCGCGAAAGTCAGCGAAACGCGCGTTGAAAACCAGGCCGGAGTGATGATCGCCGTCGGCTGCGGATAGGCCCGCTCCTGCGCCAATCAGGATCGAGTTGGCGGCCTCGATAGCTTCGCGCAGGGTGGTGGGGCGGTTCATGGTGTCTCCTCACTCGCTGATGGGGTCAGAGTCCAAGAAGAGCGCGGTACAGCGCCTCGTCTCGGTCGCCGAATACGTTGAAAATGACGCGCAGATTGTCCGCGCCCGCAGTGCCGGACTCCAAAAAGTCGGACACGGTCGCCACGGCGATACGCGCCGCCTCCTCCTGAGGAAAACTGAAGACGCCCGTGGAGATACAGCAGAACGCCACCGTGTCAAGCCCAAGCGCGGCTGCCTCCTCCAAGCATCGCCGATACGAGCGGGCGAGAGCCTCCCGGTGCGTCTGCGTCAGCTCTCCGCTGACGATGGGGCCGACGGTATGGATGACGAAGCGTGCCGGCAGGTGGAAGCCGGGAGTGAGGATGGCCTCGCCCGTCGGGAATTCCGAGGGACCGTCACCGCGCTCATCCATCGCGTCAGCACACGCCTGACGTAGCCCGAGCCCGGCTGCGCTGTGGATTGCGTTATCAATGCACGTGTGTCCGGGCGCTCGGCACCCGAGCATCGCCGAGTTTGCAGCGTTGACGATTGCATCGACCTGCAGGCGCGTGATGTCCCCACGCCACAGGGCAATCCTCGGATGAGCCGACGAGGCCGTGGCGTCCTCCCAGGTCACGGTTCCGCGTCGCTCTCGTTCGGTGTCGAGAACAACCGCTTCAGCCTCACGGTAGCCATCAGGCAGGGGAGCGGGATCGCGCATGTTCATGAGGGCGCGTAGGTATGTGCGCTCCTGCGCGATATCCGCGTGGGAGGGAATCTCGTAGCCCATGTCGTCGGCTAGCAGGTGCAGGGCCGCGTGGACGGCCTCGTTATAGGTGGTGTGCGTGTGCGTCATGAACCCCTCCGATTGTTTACATGGCATATAACTGCGCGGGTTCGACCTGTATTCCCTGTCGTGCTCGCCTATCGCTCCAATGCGGCCCTGGCCTCGTACATATGAAACCGGCCCCGGCCTCATACGAGACCGGGGCCGAAGTGTCAGCGCGACGAGCGGATCACTCGTCGGCGGCGCTGGGGTGCGTCATGTCGGCGGGAACGACCCACGCGTCGAACTCGTCGGCGGTCAGGAAGCCCAGCTCGAGGGCGGACTCGCGCAGCGACAGGCCCTTGTGATGCGCGTTCTTCGCGATCTTCGAGGCCTTGTCGTAGCCGATGTGACGGTTCAGAGCCGTCACCTGCATGAGGTTGATGTCCAGGTTGTGCTTGATCTTCTCGTAGTTCGGCTCGATGCCGTACGCGCAGTGCGTGTCGAAGGACACGCAGGCGTCGCCAAGCAGGCGGATGGACTCCAGGACGTTCCACGCCATGACGGGCTTGAAAACGTTGAGCTGGAAGTTGCCCTGCGAGCCAGCGAAGCCGACCGTCGCGTCGTTGCCGAAGACCTGCGTGGCGACCATGGTCATGGCCTCGCACTGGGTCGGGTTGACCTTGCCCGGCATGATGGACGAACCCGGCTCGTTCTCGGGGATGATCAGCTCGCCGATGCCGTTACGCGGGCCGGAGGCGTACCAGCGCACGTCGTTCGCGATCTTCATGAGGGCGTCGGCGAGGACGCGCAGCGCGCCCGAAGCCAGCACCAGCGCGTCGTGCGCGCCCAGGGCGGCGAACAGGTTGTCGGCCTGCTTGAACTCGATGCCCGTCTCCGCGGAGATCTTCTTCGCGGTGAGCTCGCCGAACTTCGGGTGAGCGTTCAGGCCGGTGCCCACAGCGGTACCGCCGATGGCCAGCTCGCGTGCACGGGTGTCGGCGTACTCGATGCCGTCGAGGGCGAAGTCGATCTGAGCAACCCAGCCGGAGATGACCTGGCCCAGGCGGATTGGGGTCGCGTCCTGCAGGTGGGTGCGGCCCACCATGATGACGTCGTCGAATTCCTTGGCCTTCTTGTCCAGCGTGTCGCGCAGCTGGCGCACGCGCGGGTACATGTCGTGCAGCTCGGAGACGACCGCGATGTGCATGGCGGTGGGGAAGGTGTCGTTCGAGGACTGGCCGCGGTTCACGTGGTCGTTGGGGTGCACGGGGGACTTGGTGCCCATGGTGCCGCCCGCGAGTTCGATGGCGCGGTTGGAGATAACCTCGTTGGCGTTCATGTTCGACTGCGTGCCCGAGCCGGTCTGGAAGACGACCAGCGGGAAGTTGTCGTCGAGCTTGCCGGAGATGACCTCGTCGCCGGCCTGCGCGATGTAGTTCGCGATGTCGGCGGGCAGCTCGCCCAGCTCAGCGTTGGCCAGGGCTGCGGACTTCTTCAGGATGCCGAGGGCGCGCACCATCGGGCGACCCCACACGAATGTGTTGCGGCCGATGTCGAAGTTGTGCAGCGAACGCTCGGTCTGAGCGCCCCAATAGCGGTTCGCGGGGACCTCAACGGCTCCCATCGAGTCGGTTTCGGTGCGGGTTTCTTGTGCCACAGGTGGCTCCTTCGCGTAGGGCTTACGTACCTCTCTAGGATAGCGCCGAGCGTGCTGTGAGGCGTGGGGCACTCGTCCTAGTCGCGTGCTCGGGACACAATGTCCAGCTTGCGCAGGAGCAACCACGCGCACGAACATGACAGTGCGACGAGGGACAGCGCGAGGAGGAATGGTGATAGGGGCATCCAGCCGTACAGGGCGGTGGCGCTCACGGGGGCCACGATCCACGTGATCGCGCCGGTCGCGTTGATGACGCCGGCGATGCCGCCCTGCTCGCGTTCGGTGACGGCCAGGGACGCGCCAGCGGAGTAGCCGGGGGAGGCCATGCCCGAGGCGACCCCCATCGCGAAGGTCGATGTTGCGAGGGCCCACAGGCTCGGTGCAATCGTCAGGCAGGTGAGGGCCGCGAGGGCCAGAGTCATGCCCGCCCGCAGGAGCCTGCGAGGTCCCCATCCCAGGCGAGACACGACGACCAGCTGCATGAGCATGGCTCCGGCGGCGTTGGCCAGCAGCATGAGGGCTGTGATCGACACGGCGGGCGCGGGCTCGAGTCCGCCGCGGTCCTGAACGAGAAAACCCATCGTGATCTGAACGACGCCGTTCGCGAAGTAGATACCGAAGATTGAGGCGATCCACGGGGCGATCCGCCGGTCGGTCCAGCTCACGCGCGGGGGCAGTTCGCCGTCTGCGGTTTCCGCGCTCGCACTGTCCGTTGTCCCTTCAATCGACGAGGCCGGGGTCGCTTCCTCGGGTTCCGTGGCCTCATGGGTCAGGTGGGGCAGGTGCCTCCTTGGGCGGGTGGTGCCTCCGTCACGGGGCAGCCAGATCAGGGCGATGGCCAGCGCGATGAGAACGAAGACCGGCGTGGCGTGCACGGGTCCGAAGATCCACCACGCACCCAGTGCCGACGAGACGAGGGAACCCACCATGACGGACAGGTTGATCGCTCCCGAGAACGCGGATGTGCCGCGCACGCGCGACCCCTCGTCCGGGGTCACCTCGGCGACCAGGGCCTGCCCGGTCGGCGGGATCGCCGCAACGGCCGCGCCGAAGAAGGGGCCGCGCGCCGCCATGATGGCCCCCGCCGCGGCACACGCGCCGATGTAACCGGCTGCGCGCGCCCACACCGCCGCCGAAAAGAGCGTGCCCGCCGTCAGTGCCAGGATCAGTGCCAGCAGAATGACGCGCCTGCGTCCCCAGGCGATCGAGCGACGCCCCCAGAACTGGCTGAGCGCCGTCACCGCGGCCGCGGCCAGGGACACCGCCGCGCCCACGATCCACTCGGGCAGGTTGAGGGCGCGCGAGAGGGGAGCGATCGACACGTTGAGCATGTTCTGCGCCGTGTAGGTAAACAGAGCGATCGCCACGAGCGCGTGCAGCGTCGGATTCGTTAACAAAGGAGAAGAAGGCACAGTGCATCCTACGACGGAGGCCCCGCGCATTGCGCGGGGCCTCCCCAGACAGTTGTCGAATAACACAGAGGTGCGGTAAGAGTTAACGCTGCACCCAGGTGCTCACCTTCCAGCGTGCGTCCCCCGAGCGCTCACGCCACTCGGCATCACTGCGGTTCTCATCCCTGCGCCACAGAGACGGATCCAGCGGCGGCGCGTACACGAAGGTTGAGCCCTCGGGTGCGCTCGCGGCCACATCCAACTCCAGGTCGGTCACCACGGCCTCGTCGAGGAAGGGCAGGGTCTGTGCATAGAGCTGTGCCCCGCCCGTGATCCAGATGTAGGGGGCCTGTGTGCGTGCCGTTTCCTCGCGCGCGGCATCCAGGGCTTCTTCGACGGAAGAGACGACGAGTGCGCCCTCGGCCATGTACCCGGGCGTGCGGGTGATGATGATGTTCGTGCGGCCCGGCAGCGCGCGGCCCAGGGCCTCCCACGAGCGGCGGCCCATGATGATCGGGCAGCCCATCGTGGAGGCCTTGAAGTGCCGGAAATCAGCGGGAACGTGCCAGGACATAGCCGTGCCCGACCCAATGATCCCGTTGCTATCCTGGGCCCAAATCGCGGCGAGCTTCGTCATACGGCAACCGGAGCCTTGATCGTCGGGTGATGCTGGTAGTCGACGACGGAAATATCGTCGAAGGAGTACTCGAACATCGATGGAGCCTTCGTCAGCTCCAAGCGCGGGAACGGGTACGGTTCGCGGCTCAGCTGCTCACTCACCTGCTCCGTGTGGTTGGAGTAGATGTGGCAGTCCCCGCCCGTCCAAATGAAATTGCCGACTTCCAGGCCCGCCTGCTGGGCGAACATGTGGGTGAGCAGCGAGTAGGACGCGATGTTGAAAGGAACGCCCAGGAACATGTCTGCGCTGCGCTGGTAGAGTTGGAGCGACAGGCGTCCATCGGCCACGTAGAGCTGGAAGAACGCATGGCAGGGCTCAAGCGCCATCTCGCCCAGGTCACCGACGTTCCACGCGGACACCACCATGCGGCGTGAATCCGGGTTTGTCTTCAACGTCTCGAGGACCTGGGAGATCTGGTCGATGCGGCGGCCATCTCCGGCGTTCCATGAACGCCACTGGACGCCGTACACCGGGCCGAGGTCGCCGTCCTCGTCCGCCCATTCGTTCCAGATGCGGATGCCGTGCTCCTGGAGCCAGGACACGTTCGACGAACCCGACAGGAACCAGAGGAGTTCGCCGACCACCGACTTGAGGTGCACGCGCTTCGTCGTGATCAGCGGGAAGCCCTTGGACAGGTCGTAGCGCAGCTGCGCCCCGAACATGGAACGCGTGCCCGTGCCGGTGCGGTCACCCTTGGGGGTGCCTTCGGCCATGATGCGCGCCAGCAGGTCCTCGTACTGGCGGTCGACAGCGCTCACGTCAGTCGATCCGCTCGTTCGTCCATGTGTGCGAGGCCGACAGCGCCTGATCGACGACTGAGTGCGCGATCGTGCAATTGCGGTCGATGGCGGCGTTTGCGCGGCGCTCAAGATCCGCGATCTCCTCATCGGACAGTGCGGACAGGTCCTGAACCAGCTCGACGTCTACGTGCGTGAAACGATCATGGTCCTGGTCGTAGTCGGCGGACACGCCGACAAACTGCTCGAAGTCATCGCCCAGGCGTGCCGCCAGACGCGCGTCTGAACTCATCGCCTTGCAGCCCGCGATCGCGAGCTTGAGCAGATCACCGGGGGAGAAAAGACCGGGGCCGTGACCGATGCGGATCTCGGCTCCATCCTGGTTGCGGGCGACGTACTGACGCACGCCCGTACGCTGCATGAACAGGGACTTCGGGGTATCACTCATGGGGTCTATTGTGTCCCCTCGTTGTGTCGTCTGTCGTCTGGGGGCGCCAGCATCGCTCCTGGCGAATTCATGGCTCCGATATGGTGACCTCCTGCTGTATGCTTATGTGATATTTGTCAGTGGTTCTCAAGGGGGCGAGCAGGAAAGCATGCAAGCTGGAGCAGTGGGGCTCGGTGGTATTACTCCCGGGACGCGTCTCTCGGGTTTAGTTGGTCGAGAAAACGTTGAAGTAATTTCCGTGCGTGCAGTAGGGGAGTCCGCGTCGGAAGTCATTTTCCGCGATAGTGCCGGCACCATCGATTCGCGTGTTTTATCGGCGGAAGATCTGGATCATATCGTGATCGTCGATACTGACGGTCAACAGACGAACTATGATGCGGATCCCCGTGAGTTCATGTTGGCAGCAGAGGCGCTGCGTATAAAAAATGCCGCGTTGTACGACCCAATGGCTGCGGTGTCTTCTTCGAATATCGAGCCGCTTCCCCACCAGATTCGTGCCGTTTATGAGCACATGCTCCCGCAGGTACCGCTTCGCTTCTTGCTGGCGGACGATCCCGGCGCGGGAAAGACGATCATGGCGGGCCTCTACCTGAAAGAGATGATGCTGCGCTCCGACTGTGAACGTGCGCTCATTGTGTCGCCCGGTGGTTTAGCTGATCAATGGCAGGAAGAGCTGCAGACGAAGTTTGGACTCTCTTTTGATGTTTTGACAATGTCAATGGTCGAGTCTGCCCGCGGCAATGTGTTTGACGACCACCCGTACCTGATTGTTCGGATGGACCAGGTCTCACGTAACGAGCAACTGATGGATCAGCTGCGTGAAGTGAGATGGGACGTCGCGATTGTCGATGAGGCCCACCGGATGAGCGCCCACTACACATCGTGGAATGGGGAAGTGAAAACCACCAAGCGCTTCACGCTGGGCAGAGTGCTGTCTCAGCGGGCGCAGCATTTCCTTCTGATGACCGCAACACCGCATGCAGGGAAAGAAGAGGACTTCCAGCTTTTTCTGACATTGCTGGATCGGGATCGTTTCGAGGGGCCTTATCGTTCAGAGAGACATCGGACTGATACCCGTGGCCTGATGCGGAGGATGGTGAAGGAAGACCTGCTGACCTTTGAGGGGAAACCGCTTTTCCCAGAGCGTCGTGCATATACCGTTGGGTATGACCTGTCGGATGCTGAGCAAGAACTGTATGACCGGGTTAGTGAATATGTCCGTACAGAGATGGGGCGTGCGGATCGAATAGGGGAGCAAGGACAGTCACGTCGGCGTAATTCCGTCGGCTTTGCATTGACCGTTCTGCAGCGTCGCCTGGCCTCTAGCCCAGAGGCGATTACTCGCTCCCTTGAGCGTCGCGTGGAGCGTCTTCGGCAGCGTCTGAATGAGATCGATCGCGTAGGAACCCGGGCCATTGGAGGCACTTCGCCGGGGGCGGATGAGCAGTTCTTCGATCCGTATAACCACGCGTATGCGACCATGGCTGACCTTGATGACTTCGATGATGCTGACGGCGACATGTCAGAAGCAGAACGCGCGCGTTTTGAGGAACGGATGGAACAGGTTGTCGACTCCGCGACTGCCGCATTGACGAAGGAAGAACTTGCTCGAGAAATTGGCATTCTCGAGGAACTTGTCGCGCTGTCCAAATCGGTGTGGAACGCCGGTGATGACCGGAAGTGGAACGAGCTGCGTCAGATTCTGTCCGAGCAGCTTCTGACAGATCCAGACGGAGTGCCTCGCAAGATCATTGTGTTTACGGAGCACAGGGACACGATCAACTATCTCCAGCGTAGAATAGCCGCACATATTGGAAAATCCGAGGCAGTAGAAGTCATCCACGGTGGGACCTCCCGTGCTGCACGGTTGGCGATTCGTGAGCATTTTACGCACAATCCTCAAGTGCAGGTACTGCTCGCCACCGATGCCGCTGGTGAAGGTCTCAATCTGCAGCGTGCTCACCTCATGGTCAACTATGACCTGCCGTGGAATCCTAATCGCATTGAGCAGCGCTTCGGGCGCATCCATCGAATTGGACAGTCGGAAGTGTGCCATCTGTGGAATCTGGTGGCCAAAGGGACGCGCGAGGGTGATGTTTTCCGTACCTTGCTGTCGAAGATCGACCAGATGGATCAGGCATATATGGGAAAGCTGTTCCATGTGCTGGGCGGCGGGACTATCTTCGACAACAAGCCGCTGCGTGAGCTTCTTGTGGAAGCCATTCGCTATGGTGATCTGCCAGAGGTACGCGAGCGCTTGGGCAGCGTCATTGATGAGTCTGTGTCCCACGGTCTCCAGGCTCTGATGGATGAAAGAGCGCTTGTTCGAGACATATCGACAGAGTCAAACGTGGAAGCTATCCGGGAGCTCATGGAGCGTGCTCGTGCCCGTAGACTGCAGCCGGGTTATATCGAGGCTTTTGTACGATCAGCACTTGAGCGTCTGGGTGTGCGTCTGGAAGCGCGTGAGGCAGGACGATTCGAAATTCACCGTGTTCCCTCACGTTTGATACGAGCCGCACGGAGCCTGAATCCGACTGCTCCGTTGCCGAAGCGCTATGAGCGAGTGACTTTCGTGCCTACTGGAGCATCGGACCCGAAGCATGAAATCTCGCTCATCGCACTGGGGCATCCACTGCTCGATGCTCTTATCGCAGTCACGTTAGAGGATCTATCGCACACACTTGAGCGAGGAACAGTTCTCGTTGATCGCCGTGGTCTGGTCAACGAGCTAACGCTGCTCGGCATTGTGGAAGAAACGATCACGGACGGGCTGCGCCATGTCGTGTCGCGCCACTTCGACTACGTTCTGTCGGGTACTACGGAAACTGTCAGCGAGATTCCCCCTTACTTGGATTGCGATGCACCCCGATCCGACGAGGTAGAGAATGGTCGGGCCTGCGAGATTCCTGATCAGCACGGTCGGTTGGAACGGATCCGCTCTGCAGCATATGAGAAGGGTGTTCGGGTACGCATGAAGGAGATCCATGCGCAGCGCAATCATGAGATCGAGCGCACCCGCACTCAGGTCAAGGATCGTCTGAATGCTGAGGCTCAGCTGTGGTACGACCGTGCTGCTATGTCACACGACGAAGAATTGGCCGGAAGGACGCCGAGGACAAGTTCAGCATCAGCACAGCGACATGCTCGTGAGATGGAACAGCGTTTGGAACGCAGGATCGGTGAGCTTGATGCGGCAGCTAAGTTGACAGCGAAATCACCGCGTCTTTGCGCTCGCGCGCTCATTGTTCCTGAGGGATATCTAGGAAATACCCCCGCACTCTTTGCACGTGATACCGCAGAGGTGGACCAACGTGCCATCGCAGCCGTGATGAAAGCGGAACGGATGCTTGGACGTAGCCCACGAGAGATGCCACACTCGAATCCAGGATTCGATATTTCCACCGCTAGCCCGGATGGTAAACAGATGTTTATTGAGGTCAAGGGGCGTATCGAAGGTGCTTCTACCTTCACAGTGACGGCGAATGAGGTGGCTTTTGCTCATACCCAGGAAGGCCACCACGTGCTGGCTCTCGTGAGTGTGAGCCCTCGGGGGGCTGCCCACGATCAACTTCGGTACGTCTATGACGCGTTCGCACACATCGACCCCACCGTGACGACGCTCTCGTACAATGAGCGATGGAACAAGTACTGGCAGCGCGGGATAGGCCCCGCGTGAGCCACGAGTATTGAGGAAAATACTGTCATGAGGAAGAAACTTATTGAGACCTCCCTGCCTTTGGAGGCGATCAACGCTGCTTCGGCGCGCGAGAAGTCGATCCGCCACGGGCACCCCTCGACGCTGCACCTGTACTGGTCGCGCAAGCCGCTCGCGACGGCGCGCGCCATCCTATTCGCGCAGCTGGTGGACGACCCCGCCTCCCGTCCCGAGGAATTTCCCACCGTGGAGTCCCAGGACGCCGAGCGCGCACGCCTGCACGACCTGATGAGCCGCCTGGTGGTGTGGGAGAACAGCTCCAACACTGCATTGTTCGAGCAGGCGCGCGCGGAGATCCGCCGCTCCAACGGTGGGACTATCCCCGCCGTCGTCGATCCTTTCGCTGGAGGGGGGTCCATACCTTTAGAGGCTCAAAGGCTGGGGTGCCGGGCGGAGGCGTCGGACCTCAACCCCCTGGCAGTCCTCATCAACAAGGCGCTCATCGACATCCCGCCCCGCTTTGGGGGGCGCCCTCCCGTCCACCCGGGGGCTGCGGACCAGCCGGGCTACCGGGGCGCCGAGGGCCTGGCGGAGGACGTGCGCGTCTACGGGCAGTGGATGCGGGACGAGGCGGAGCGCAGCATTGGGCACCTCTACCCGAAGGTGAGGGCCCCGGGCGGCACCGAGCACACAGTGATCGCGTGGAAGTGGGCGCGCACCGTCACCAGCCCCAACCCCGCCAACCCCATCGAAGTGCCCCTGGTCAACTCCTGGTGGCTGTCGAAGAAGAAAGGGAAAGAGGCGTGGGTGCGCGCCACCGTCGAGGGCGGCCGGGTCCACTACGAGGTGGTCAACGACGCGAACGGCCCGAAGGGGGGCGATGATTGGACCATCATGCATCGAAAAGGTGCCAAGGCGGTCGGCGACGGCACTCCCTTCGATTACGACTATGTGCGGGCTGAGGGCTTGAAGGGGCGGATAGGGTGTCACATGCTCGCCGTTGTGGCGGAGGGGCACAGGGGACGTATTTATGTGTCCGCTATGCAGGAGCAGCGTGACGCAGCGGATGTTGAGCGCCCGTCAGTGGAAATCGATGGCACGATAGCGGACAATCCTCGCTGGTTCTCCCCACCCTCGTATGGGATGACCAAATTCTCGGATTTGTTCACGAATCGGCAGCTGGTGGCGCTTACGACCTTCTCCGACCTGGTGGGCCAGGCGCGCCAGCGGGCCCTGGAGGATGCGCTGGCTGCGGGCATGGAGGAGGGCGAGTCCCTGGAGGCCGGGGGAGTGGGCGCCCGCGCCTACGCGGACGCCATCGCCACATACATGGCGTTGAGTGTGAGCCGCTGTGCTGACTACTGGTCGTCAATCTGCAGCTGGCACAATACCGGAGAAAAAATGCGCAATGTATTTGCGAGACAAGCAATTCCAATGGTCTGGGACTTCGCAGAAGCCAACCCGTTTTCACAGTCCTCGGGGAATTTCCTCGGTCAACTCGAGTGGGTCGCCAAGGCCGTCGAGCGCGTCCCCGCAGACAGCGCGGGGAACGCGCGGCAGCTGAGCGCCGACGCGCGCGACTTACGGGCCTCGTGGTGTCCACAGACCCGCCCTACTACGACAATATCGGCTACTCCGACCTCTCCGACTTCTTTTACGTGTGGCTGCGGCGCTGCCTCCAGGGCATCCACCCCTCGGTGGTCTCCACCATGCTCACGCCGAAGGCCGAGGAGCTCGTGGCGAACCCCTACCGCCACGAGGGGAAGGAGAATGCCGCCAAATTCTTCGTGGATGGCTTCAACACCGTCTTCCACCGGATATGCGACGGCGCCAACCCGGATGTGCCGATGACCGTGTACTACGCATACAAACAGCAAGACAGCGGCAAGGATGGGAAGACTTCCACAGGGTGGCATACCCTGCTTGACGGCCTCATTGGCGCGGGCTGGGAGGTCACTGCCACGTGGCCAGTGCGCAGTGAGCTGACGAACAGGATGCTCTCCCAGGGGACGAATGCCCTGGCCTCGTCGATCGTCCTGGCCTGTCGCCCCCGCCCAAGTGACGCGCCCACCACTACCCAGCGCGCCTTCGTCCAGCGCATGAAATCCGAGCTCCCCGGCGCCCTGCGCACACTCATGCAGGGGGACATCGCCCCCGTCGACCTAGCGCAGGCCGCCATCGGGCCGGGCATCGCCGTGTTCTCCCGCTATGCGCGCGTGCGCTCCGCCAGCGGCGGCGACATCGGGGCGCGCGAAGCCCTGCAACTCATCAACCGCACCCTCGACGAGGTTCTGGGGGAACAGGAATCCGACTTCGACCCCGACACGCGCTTCGCCGTGCGCTGGTACCGTCAGTATGG
>QWCI01000240.1_pt1 | contig 22624 bp, 21 predicted proteins | sample 1972541 | NCBI WGS metagenome assembly QWCI01 (sample SAMN09866712, study PRJNA288562) | Human oral metagenome isolate term3_saliva, whole genome shotgun sequencing... | isolation source: mouth | host: Homo sapiens | place: USA: California | reverse complement strand
ACCAAGCTTGTTGTTCCTCTGGAGATTTACCTTTCATTTCTTGTATAGCTTCATTAAGGTAGCTAATTTTACCACTCTCTCCTATGGTATTCATAATATCGGCCGCTTCGTCATTACTACTCTCAATTAACCCTTTTACAAATCTCTTTTGTGCTTTATTTAATTGGCCATTATATCCAGCAACGTTAGCTGACCATTGATTTTTAAGGGCTTTTAAACTAGAAGCCCAAGTATCTACAGATTTAAGATTATTTATACCCTCTAAATAAGCATCAACTTGGTTTTTAAATTCCTCTGTTGTAAAGGCTGCACCAGATAATAATTTAATTTGGTTGGCGGCTATTTGCTTAGCTTGGGTTTCTAGTTCAGACATAAGTTTAGCTCTATCGTTCCAATCATCAGGAGTAATATCAGGGAAGTATTTAGCTACTTCTCCTTTAATCTTATCATCTACGGTAGCTGACTTAGCTAGTTTCATTAAAACATTAGCCTTTGCTTCAAATTTCTCCATCTCCTTAACTATTAAAGCTGAGGTTGTTGCATTAGCTAAGTTTTGGCGCATAGCTCCATTTTTCTGTAAATCTTTCTCCATAAGTTCTGGGTTATTTTGATAGCCTTCGTAAAATTCTTTATCTGATTTACCTTCTAATTCTTGTCTTTGTTTCTCTAACCTAAGTCTATTTTGCTCTTTAATTTGTGCGGCAGTCATATTACTACCTAAACCCATACTAGATGCTCTTATCATTGCCGCCTGAGAAGCTACCTCATTAGCGTGAGCATTTACCATACGAGATTGGGCGTCCATACCAGCATACCTAGCTTCCTCATTATATTTATTACCTGCTGCGGTATTTTTATATGCTTCAGCCTTTTTATTTTCAAGTTCGTATAAAGCTTTAGACCTAGCCATATCCTCGTTCATACGATTTATATCAGCTAGTTTCATTTGTTTATCAAACCCTAAACCATAAGCTACCATATCTAATTGCATATGTCTTTCTTTACCATCCTTAGTCATAAATACCATCTCCTCCTTAGCAGGATTATATGTAACATCTATGACTGGATTATCGGGAGCATTTCCCATAATACCATTTATCCATCTGCTTCCATCAGGGTCTATAACTACATCGCGTTTAAATTGATTTACTGCCTGCTCTACATCTTTAGGCATTGTATATTCAGTTTTAACACCTCTGTATTTATTAGTTGCAGGGTCATAAGTATATTTAGTTTTATCAAAATTTTCTGGTAAATTATTACCATCTATCTCCTCTTGTGTATCAGTCCTAAACTTACCTCTGTTATTAGTTACAGCATTGACAATATCTGTAAAACGTTCGGACATTTTTAATTTCTCATTACCAGCAGCCATCTTTAAATTTTCAACCCTAAGAGCGTCTAACTGGTATTGCATTTTCTCCATTTCAAGTTTATCTTTATCCATAATCTGCTGGGTTCTTTGCCTAGCTAATGCTCTTTGTTGGGATAACTCCTCATACTCTCGCTTGTCGTCTAGCCCTCGTTGATTTTCATATACGCCTTGAGCAAAACCGCTACCTAAATTCCACATTATTTATCCTTTAAAACCCGAAGTTATTTGAGCCACCCTGGCTGTCATTAGTTCCAAACATATTAGCACCGTTTCTACCATAGTTATACATTAAAGCACCAAATACATTACCTGCTGATTGTCCCGACATATCTGCTATTCTATTCCAGTTATTTTGCTGGTTAGCCATAGCTCCCATAGATTGTGCATTAGCATTAGCTAAGGATTGAGCCGCTATATTACCTTGTCCAGAAGCATAACCTAAGAAGCCCATCTGCTCATTACGCACTGACTGCTCGGCTTGTTCTGCTATATTCAACCTATCGTTTATAGCATTTTGCTCCATTTGAGCTAGTGTTTCTTGCTCAATACCTGAACCCATTAGTCCGCGTTGAGCTATGTTTTGCTGGACTTTATCCTGCGCCATTTTAAACTGCTTGTCATACCTGTCTAGGTTACGGTTAGTTCTTTGCTCAGGTGTTAAGTTTGTGTAATAGTCAGCTAAGTTTTTCTCTAAATCTCCGTAAATAGCCCTGCGTTCCGCATCACGCTTGGCGGCCGCTTGTTGCTGGTCTCTAGCCATTTCTAGCTGTTGCTTACCAAGCTTATTAGCTTTATGGGCACCGTAAATAGCGGCTCCAGCCTGGGCTAAACCGATACCTGCTCCTATATAATTAAGCCAGCTCATATTTTTAAGCCTCCATTATTTTAGTTTAATTGTATTATATCATAAGATACTTTAAAGTTATCTTAAGTTACGGTTATCAAAGATATATCTATAACTATATATCTGACCCTCCCCGCTAATCTCAAGATGGATATACAACCCTTCGTTGAAATCTACTGGGATACCTATATTAGCTACCGTAGGTTTTTGGACATTATAAGATTGCTCGGTAACTAATGTATCATCAATGAATACTTTTACGTTTAAATTACCTTTTAATACTATATTAACGTAGTTAAATTCTTTTAATATATCCATAGAGGTTCCTATAAATTTAACCGTTTTAACTAACATAGTGCCATATTCTAGGCTATCATAAGCTTTATATAACTGAGAATTATTTACAAAATATAGTTGGTTGTCCCTCACAGCACCAAATGAATTAGTAATATCCATTTCAGTTATTACTGGATGGTTTAGACCAAAATCCATTTTAACAACCTTAGTGTCTGTAAATACGTAATAAATATCCCCTACTACTATAGCATTGATTATCTTTAAAGTCTCCCCAGGATTTACAAATGAATATCTACCCTTTGTTAAGTTATTTATAGTAGAACCTATAGATAACATAACATCGCCATCTGATATCCACACAACTGCATTTTTTATATTAGCTATTGAGTTCGTATCAGAACACCCTATAGATTTAGATAAGTTAGAAATTGTATAGCTAACGCTATCAGTGCCTCCTAATAAATAAGTGCTATATTTAGTAAATATCATAAGACCTAGTGGTGAGCTGGCTAGTCCAGTAATTTGCTCATTAACCGTAACACACTGGAGTTCGTTCCATATATTAGGACGTCCTGGCTTACTAAAATAAACATAACTGCCCTTATAAGCGAATAAAGTAGCTTTATGCTCGACTAATCCTTTTAATCCAGTAACTTCTTTAATTTCTGTAAAATCTAAGAATTGCGGGCTTGGTATATCTGCTAGGTTATCTATAAATACGTTATTGCCTTTATATGATTGTAAGCTTATAAACTTATACATAGAACTAGATATATCTTTGCGGTATATTTTAAGGCTATATTTTTCGTTAGGGTTCTCTACGTATAAATGTATCAATTTACTAAAGTTAAAGCAAGAGTTAGATTTTACTGGTAAGCTCTCCATTCCAGTAGCTTTATCGTATGCCGTCACAGCATAATAAATTTCATCAGTTCCATTATTATTTACGTTTAATACAGACCCGAAAGCGTCTAGTAAATCTACGTCTATTTCCCATAATTTATCCGCAGCTACTCCATAAGTTATAGACCCTCCAAGTATAATAGCTATTCTATCACCATTATTTGCGGCAGTAGTGCCTTTTAAATGGAAAAATCTTTTACCATCTTTAAGATGTTCTTTTATACCATCACTATAATTTTCTGTTGTAATAGTAGCGGCTATATTAACATATTTAGGGATAGTTCCGTCCTTAGGTTCTTTTTCATTAACCTTCTCTACTGGAGCTACGACTTTAATATTCTGTATCATAGTTTGTATTTGCTCTAATAAACTATCAGCTATACCATTTTTTATTCTAATAGATACACTACCAGAGCTAATAACAGGCAATTCTGTAACATTTTCTATAGCATTAATCCCAGATTTCTTAGTATTAACTCTATATAGCCTACCAGAAACTAATGCAAACGTTTGGTTAGCTACACTGGCAAAACTAACATTATCTCTTAATTGGTATTTAATACCACCTACATATCCATCGTCATCATATAGATAAACAGCATCGTAATTATCTCCTAAGTTTTCAGGAGTTCCGTGTTTATTCGAGCTTTTTATAGTCCCTGTTATAGTAGATACATTTCTCAAATATTGAGCCTCATCTACACTTAATAAATGCCCTTCTCTTACGTTATTCATACCTGTCAAAGTTACAGGCATATCGACTTGAGCCATTGTTGTTCCTTTCATTGGTTGTATATTTGGTTTTAAAAATTCATTCCTGCTAAATATACTATAATCTTTAACAGGCATTAAAGCTTCTGCTGTATTAGCAAAGTTATATTCTCCGTGTAATGGGCTAGTTAAATATAGACCAGGCAAATTCTCTCTAGTTACTCCTATTAGTTCGCTAGAGCCATTAAACATATGTGATGTTAAACTAGAACCACCTGTTAAACTACGCTCAGTATAATCTATCGACAAATTACCACCAAACATATCTGCTAAAGTTCCTAACCCTTCAGCTATATTATTTAAACTACTAAGTGCTACACTAAAAGCTTGTAGGTTTCTTAAAGCGAACGGTGCTACAGATACTAGGTTTAAAGCTGACAAAGCTATACTGGCTACTGTTGATATAAAACTAGCAACCTTAGCTACGCTGTTTATGGTTTTATAATCAGCGTTAAACGCCTCGAAAGCATCTATAGCCATCTCTGTAGCAAAGCCTACTTCTACAGCGCCTTTTCTAGTATTCATTGTGTGCCAATCAGTGGTGAATTTACCTAGAAAAGTATCACGGGTAGTATCGACCCTATTAACATTACCTATACCAAGATTATAATGCGCTTTTTCTATTTTAGTTCCATACCATTCTTTTGTTTCGGTTATAGTAGTATAATCATAGCCAGGGACTGTGCTTTTACGAGTGGTAAATTTTTCTATAACTTTACTATAATCTAGCTGACCTTTATCATTTATAGCATAGCTATTAAATGTTTCTCCTACACCAAAAGTGGCTGGAGAACCTTTAGCCATTTGCTCGAAAACACCAGTTGCTTCATAAGACCCATCCCACTGCCTTTCCATTTTACCTAGTGTTCTACCAGTTACATTATTAACTATGGACCATTCACCTGTCCTTTCGTGATATTGCATAGATAATGCAGGGTTTCCCGCAAATTCGTATCTGTTGTTTGACCATTTATTTAGACCTCCAGTATTACCTCTAGTATTACCTCCAATAGCTCCAAGAGCAGCTCCAAGAGCTCCAAGAGCTCCTTCAAGAGCTCCAGTATTACCTCTAATATTACCTCTAGTATTACCTCCAATAGCTCCAAGAGCTCCTCCAAGAGCTCCAAGAGCTCCTCCAAGAGCTCCAGAGTTTATACTTCCTTTAGAGTGGTTTTTACCATCACCGCCACCTCTATTGGCTTTACCTCCCCTACTTCTACCAGAACCGCTAAAACCGCCTGTTCCAGAACGTCGTCCAGGACTTCTACCATTAGCCATATTTAATCCATTAAGTTGTTAATTTCTACAGATACTTTATTACCTCTAAGTAACTCAAATACTCTAGCTAATGTTTTAACGCTGTTATATACGCCTTTAGTGTCATAGCTATCTCCCATAAGTATGCAACCTTCTGTATCTTGAGGATAATTGCCTTTATGTATAAGTATTGCTCTGCTCTTAGATACCTGCTCATTAAATACTATAGGGTGTGGAGTTTTGTATTTAGCTCCAACGTGCCAATCTAAGTAATACTTACCAGCTGGTATGCGTCTATCTTTGTTAGGTGTAGTAGTGTCAGGGCCTGCAGGCTCAAGAGTAAATCCACTCATAAGTTTCTCGCCATCATTATCAATTATATAAAACTTACCTATAGTTCCGTCATTAATATCCTTAAACCTGTCTATTCTTAGTAGCAACATTTTATATCCCTTTCTACAAATTTTACACGCTCTTTATGCTCACCCTTTTTACCTAAATTAAAGCCTTCTACAGGGCGATGATAACCCATCACCCTTGTATAAACTATGCACTTAGTTCTTTTATCTTTAAGAAGCTCTAATATTTCTTTATTAGAGGGTTCTGTCATCGTTTGTAAAGCCACCGAAATCTCCTTTATGTTTTTCAGCTTCGATTTTAGCATCGACCCATTTATCAACTTTCTCCCCAAACCAGGTAGCACCTTTCCAAGCGAAAAAGCCACAGCCAGCCAAGGCTACTCCGTTCTCTTTCCAAATGAATAAAATAACTTCGTAGCTAATCCACCCGAAAAACATAGATGATAATAAACCTAAAATAAGGTCTATTACCTTCCTACTAACGCTCTTATCAGGGCGGGAGCCTACATTAAGTAAGCCCCCAATCAACCCGATAGCCAGCACCCACTTATATTTGCCGAGATACTCATCTAAACTATTTAACCACTCCATTTACGCACCCTTTCAATAAGACCTCTATACTTGAATAATACAAAGTTAATCCTTTAGCTGTGTCCAAGTCAGATGGGTCATAAACGGGCTTCTCTGGAATTGTTACATTACATCTTACTGGGATAATCTTTTCTTGATATTCCACCTTAGTTACCACTTCGGGCTTAGTTGCACACCCACCTAGAAAAACTATAAGTGTTAGGCACATAATAAATAATATACATCTAAGCTCCCTTTCCTTTTCCTGTAGCCTTTCTATATTACCTTTCATTGCTAAGTCCTTTATATAAATTTTCATAATATTTTAGCTTAGCTTCGCACTCGGCGTTACGTGTTGGCACTTTTATGTATTCTATATGGGTTTTAACTATTTCTTTTTTCTTATACACTTCTGCTAAATCAACCTTAGTTTGCTCTAAGGCTTTATTCTGCTCATTTAGTGAAGTGCGACAACCATCTAAATTATTTTTAGATACTTCTGCTTGTAATTTAGCTACTAGAACCCTCTCACTAGCTTTATCAAGGCTAGATTGTAGAGATTTAATCTCTATATATTGAGTAACTAAAAGAGTTACCAAAGCCCCAGCTACTAGCGAGATTATAACTATTATAGTTTTGCTATTAGCTAGAAAACCTAATACTTTACTCCACATAAGCTATCCTTTAATCTAATTGAGGCATATCAGCTACGGCTTCTGCAAATGATTTAGGCATTTCTCTTTTACCTGATTGTATATCAGCAAGCATTTTAAAGCCCCATTGCCAGACGTGGGCACGCCATTTACCAAATAATTCGCCCTCTTGTCTAAACTCATTATCATAACCGCCGTAACTGCACGCTGAAACTATATTATCATAACCTTTTTCTTTAGCTTTACTATCTAATATAATTTGCACATAATCCTTAAAATCTTTTTCTATCATCTGCAAAGTCTTAGGCTTAATTACATTATTAATGGTATAATTTGTTGGAGCCTCTGTATATTCTTTTGCAATATATTCAATCTCTGACGGAATACCCTTAGCTTCAACTTCTATAACCCTCTTATATCCTAAAGATACCAGATACTCATCTTTAAGAGCTTCAGGATACATATTATCTCCGTTAGGTAAAGTTATAACAGCTACATACTCTACCGACTTAGTTTTTAAATTATATAAATTTGCCATTTTTATTCTCCTATGCTATTGTTATAAACCTAGTTATAGTCTATTGTTATTTTAGTTATTTGCAATGAGCCATCTTCGGAAGTCGCATCATAAGGATTAGATATCTGCCACACATTATTGCATATTAAATAACCTGAAACTACACTAAGAGTAATATTTGCAACCTTAATCCCTTTATCGTATATAGTACGGGTAACTTCTCCAGCATCATTTAATCTAAGAACGTATGTAATATTATATTTCTTACTATAAACGTTTAAGTATTTATTAGCTAATGAGTTATCCCATTCACATACGATAAAACTTTTTTCGTTATTAGCAGGGTTATTATAAATAACTTGACCCTTAGAATAACTATTTTTTGAATGACAACCTATCATAAACGAAGTATTCATTATGCACGTCCCATCGCTATGGCATTTACGGTATATTTAAAATAAGAGAATATCTCTAATGGTTGTAACGCTGTAGGTATCTGTCTAAATTTTAAATCAGCCGCAAATCCTGTTATTTTATTAGCATTAATAACTACAAGAATTCCACTCTGACCTACCTCAATATCATTAAGAGTTAAAACGCCATTACCTTGCATATTAATTATATAATTATCTGCCATTGTTAATGAAACAGTCCCATTATCTGAATTTAATGCAGAAACTTTACTAGCATTTCTTCTATCTCTATCATATTTGCTATTTAATCCTATCAAATTTTTAAAAGCGTCAGGATTAGAAGCTAAAATTCTACCATCTCGATTAACAGAAAATAATATTTTTACACTATTACTATTTGTAACGAGAATATTAGAATTATTGTTTGTAATATCGTCCGCTATTAAAGATGAGAAATATCCTATACCTGCTTTTATATTCCCTCTATTATCCCTTAATACTAATGTATCCCTTACATTTTCTGTATTGGCAGATTTACCACCTAGTGTAGTAGGATTTGTAGCAGACCTCTCTACGTCTGTAATTTTAGCCATAACCTTAGTTATTGCAGTAGAACTTGCGGCTGTAGTGCCATCCTGTAAATCTAATTTATCAGAAATTTTAACTATACCAGCAGTGTTTTCAGTTGCATTAACAGCAGTCCATTTAATGTTTGCAGTCTGCGAAGCACTAAAAGCAGTAAAATATGCTTGCTTAACAGCCCTAGCTGTTGCGGCCTCTGTAGCACTATCACTTGTTACGGTATCATTTAATTTAACTATTCCTGCCTGAGTAGTAGATGCTTGCACAGCGGTCCATTTATCATTAGCAACGTTTAAAGCTTGCTCCGCTTCTTTATAAGCTAGATTTACCGCCTTAGATGTAGCCGCAAACTCCTCTGAGGCGCTAGTTATTGAGCTAGAAAGTTGAACAATACCCTCACTTGATGTAGAAGCTTTCTCACCACCTTTTATTGCTACATAAGAGCCATTCCAATGATATAAGCGCTTAGTTTGATTATCTATGTATAAAGTCTTATGGTCTCCTGTAGTAGGAAAACTTTCTTTTGAGGTATATGCAGCTACTCCCCCACCAGTATCGCCTTTAGGTCCTTGTGGTCCAATTGGCCCGATTGGTCCGATTGGTCCTTGAATACCTGCAGGTCCTATAGGGCCAATTTTACCTTGTGGGCCGACTAGGCCAACAGGGCCTTGAATACCTGCAGGACCTTGAGGGCCTGTGTCTCCTTGTGGACCTCTAGTCATAGACAGCCACTCTCTACGTCTTTCCTCGGCTTGTTCCCAATATTCTTTTACTTTACGCTCGCTAGTTTGTGCCGCTTCGCAAGCAGCTACGGCGTCCTCGCTAGCTTTTCTTATTTCATTAATTGATTGTATTGCTTGAGATAATTTAGTTTCTATGGTTTTAAATTGCGCCTCAGCTTCAATAATATGACTATTAATCTCCTCGCCACGAGCTATTTTTGTGTTAAATGATACTAATGCACTATCAACTGCTTTTTGTAGGACTTTCATAGCGTCGCTAAGGTTTGTAATCTCGCTTAATACTAAATTAACCGAATTTAAAGTAGTGCTTGCTTGGGTAGATGAAAATGAGGCACTAGCCGCCGCTTGACTAGCTTCTTGAACTTTACCCTCTACATTAGCTTTTAACGCATTTAAATCATCTAGTGTTTGAACTGCACTAGCTACCTTTGTAACTATTTCGCTTTTAAGCCTTTCGACGTCCTCTTTTATTGTTTTAGCTTCATTATTATTTGAAGCTAATTTATTTAATAGCTCCTCAGCCTTAGCTAAATCATTTTGGACGCTATTAAGTCTTTGACCTAGGGTATGTGTTTCATCATAAGGGAAGTTTTGTGCGTTTATTTTAGTTCTAGTAACTTGCACTCCACCCCTGGTTTGAACTACGTTGCCAACTCCTATTTCCATATCCTCTAGGGTCAATTTATTTACATAAATTTCTTTAATGTTAGATGCCATATTCGTCTCCAAATCCCGTTCTATATTGCACTGAATACTCAGCTATACTTTGATAGCCTGATTTTTCGTGTTCCTGGATATTCTCCAACTCTGTTTTATATTTGTTGATGAATAACATACCTTTATTTATATTCTCACCACGTGTATCATCTAATAGTAACATACCCGAAACATAATAAACTAGCGTAGATTTAAACATTTCATTTAAATCCACAATATCTGTTTTTTCGCTAACTTGTTTAGGACGTTTTGAGTATTTTATATCTAAAAGATTAAACCCATCAGCCATTGAAGTCATTTGTCCGTTTGGCTGCATACCTTCTGGGATATAAATAATGCGTAGGTCATCATCTACTTTTAAGCCAGTGATAATACCATCAATATTATCTCTTGTAACTCCAGGTATATCTATTGCTATACCATAAAGTCCATCGCTAGAAACAAAGTTATTTAGTTGTCTATAATTTGTATAGGTAGGCTCCTCCAACAAAGGATAAAGACTAAGTTCGCGTGGATTGTTGAGGTTGTATATGACAGATTTTAAATTACTACCAATTTCTTCCTCCCACTGTGGATTTTTGTCCATCGAACTAAATGACTTTACTTCCACAGGCTGGTTATTACATCTAACCCTCAATAGTTTTATAAAATCAGGGTCTGGTATTACTACCTTACGTTGATACGGAACTACAGGGAGAACTAACTCGCCTTTGTTTATATTAACTTTGCGAGCGAGGTCGTCTAAGCCCTCATTAATCAGCTCAATTATACGAGCATCGGTAAATTTTGTATTAGGGACATCACCAACCCTATACCTTACACTTGATATTAAACTAGAAACTAACATCGCTCGCCTTTAGTTCGTAGGGATTAACCTACGAACATTCCGTCAAATGTATCAAGAGGGATAAAGCTTATAACAGCATAACCCTCGCCTATATTAGCTGCACCCATTGTAACTACACCTGTAACTTCTACAACTTCTTTAGTTACCGTAGGGACGAAAGTAGTTTGTGGAGTTACTTTAACAGTGCCAAGGTCAAATGCAACCGCAGCACCATTAACGCTAAGATTAACGTTACCACCTGTAGCACCTTCTTTAACTACAAGAGTTACACCTGTAATTAGAGAGTTAGCAGGGATTTTAGTTAAAACTACGGTATCACCTGTTTCAACTCCTGCTTCTTTTAGGGCTGAAATCTTAACATTAGCAATCGCAGCCGAAGCTGAATACTTCTTGTTATTACCAAGAAATTTAGTAAAATCTACTCTTTTAGCCATTTATTATCCTTTATTGACTTAGTTTATCGTTATAGGTATCAATAACAGCAACGCCATAGTCCATATTAGCAACTTTAGCCTCTTTATAATCCTCAACCTCAGCAGTTAATTTACATTTATCGGCTTGCATTGTTAGGAGCATTGCACTCTCGCTTGTGATACCAAAATCTTGGCTCTCTTGGAACTTGTAGTCTGGAGTGCTACCCATACCTAGTTGGAATGCACCAGCACCTAAGATTAAACCACGTGAAGCAACTTTACCTGCTTGTGCTTTACCTGTTCCACTAAATGTTCCGTTCTCGTCCACAGTTCTAAGACCTTGGATTTCTACCGCAGTTTTAAATAGTTGGTTATTTATAGATGAACCTGCAAATGTGCTAGCCTCCATAATAACAAACGAACCCACTTGAGTTACGTTGTGGCTAATTAGTGCGTTACCTATACCGCGAACTTCTGCGTGTTGATAAACCCTTTGGAACTTCTCGTCTTTAAGTAGGTCAGCGATTTGGAACGAGTCCAATACCAATAGCCATACTTTTCTACCATCAGCTAGTTTAAATGGTTTCATTGGGCTTCTGCGACCACCAACTGTATAACCTATACCAGTCTTAACGATTGTTTCCATATTAACTAGAAACTCCCAGCTAAGTTTATCTGTTGCAGTTAATGCACCGATTGTAGCTTTGTTGCCAGGGCGAATTACGTGAGTAGGAGCTTGATTTCTTAGATAACCTTGACCTAAGTCAAAGAACATCTGGTCTTTAGCTCTTACGAAGTTGTCCGCTAGTTTTTCACGGCTATCTGCGTGTGTGCTAAGGTCTATATCACCTATGGCTTCTGCATCGAACTCCATACCATTATCTACGGTATAGCGTCCAAACTCTAGTGTTAAGCTATCGCTGAACTTCATTTTTGCTGGGCTGTTACCAAACGCCTGCTCTTTACCTCTAAAACCTGCTGTTGCTAGGTTACCACTATAGTCGAATATGATATTATGACCTACTTTTGCGTTAAAATCATTTTTCTGATAAATAATCGCATCGTGGTTATTACCAGTTAAGCCTCTCCAGAAACTTTCTGAGGCTTTTTGTATCATACCCTCGACCATCCAGCCTTTACGCTCAAGAGCGTTGCCGTATCGAAGGATACCTGTGCTTTGTTTTGCCATTTTATTTCCTTTTAGAACGTTATAGTTTTCTCATTATCCAAAATATTGGACACCTCTGCTTTAGCAGGAGCATTGCTTGAACCTCTAACACCGCTAATATCAGTGCCGTTTGCTTGAGGCACCTCTCTAGCTAGTGTTTTCTCTGAAGCCGTAAGGAATTTCTTAGTTAAACCTAGGAACTCCTCGAAAGAAATTTCTCCCTTTGCTAGCCTTTTCATATACAAAGGAGGAATTTGGTCTGCGATTTCGTCCTTTGTAAGATTAAGTTCAGGATTAGCGGTAATAAATTCCCTTAGCTGCTCAGCTAATCTCTCCCTCTCAAACTCTTCTGCACTTAGGCTCTTAATACGCTCTAGCTCCTTAACTATACCGTCCTCAAATTGCTTCTTGGCAGCTACCTCATAGGCATCTATTTTAGTTCGCCATTGGTCTGGGTCAGTTAGTTTTAGAGTATCTAGCTCGTCCTGTTGCTCAGGAGTAAGCTTTATTTGAGCCGCAACCTTATCACGCAAAAACGTAGCTTGAGCTTCCACAGCTTTCAACTGCTGTTGGCTCTTGGTGAAGCCTGCGACAGTGCCACGTCTCCTTTTTTCTGCCTCAATCAACTTACTTTTGTAGTATTCTACCGCGTCAGCGTCTTTTGGCATACTCTCCTCAATATTCTTAAGGAAATTTGAGACATCATAGTCCTTATCGCCTGTGCTGGTAGCAGTATCTAGTGTTTCAGGAGTTTTAACGTCCTGTTCTGGATTACCATTTTCACCCATTTTATAGCCCTTTCTCTAGTATTTTGTAGTCAGTATATCATATTATAGCTTAAACTGAGCTTAAAGCCCTGAATACTCATCATCTTGGTAATAATCGTCAGGGTAGCCCATCTCGTCATCAGTCAATAGCTCTTTTTTAGTGTAATTTGCCGCTATGGCTGTATAACGCAAACTATCTGTATAGTTTGAAGTCCAATCGTGTTCAGGCGTTCGTAGCGAAACACCTAATCTAGTGTCATACTTCCAGTGGTATTGCTGTATAGCTAGGAGTAATGTTTCACAACTATCATCTATTAGTGCAACGTTCAGAAAATCCCTTGTAGCACTTATGCCATCATCTATGCTTATGCGTTTAAGAACCCTAGCAGGCACTCCAAGCTCCAGAAATTTCTCTAATCTAGTTTTACCAGTGCTAAATTCCCTAACCATCGCATCGTGTGGCAGAGCTACGTCTTGTATGTCATACCCTTTATCTCTCTTAAGTGCCCACATAACCTCAACATAATGCTCTAAATTTTCACCACTAGCGGCATAGCAGTCTATAACCCTAGGGACACCATCGACAACTTGTGAGAAAATTAATACCGTTTCGTCATTAACACCTATATCGTAGGTAACTAGGACTGGTAGCCCGTGATAGTGTAAGTTAGGTAGCACTCTCTTGGACGAATAAAGTGCGTCATACTCTTTCTTGTAGATAGAACCCTCTAGCGACTGCTCGAACGCCTCTTCTGGTGTTGTAGGATACTCCTGCTTTATCTCGTAACCTAACTCCTCATACTTAGACGCATACCACCACTTCTGTGAGTTAGTTAGTGTTATGCCATACTCCTGCTCAACCTTGGTAAAATACTCCCGCATTACCTCATTTATATCTACTCTTGAACTAAGGTTACAGTCCGGGTCCTCCACCCAGCTAAGAAACACCGCCTGAAACTCCAGCTGGTTGAGGTCCCTTGATAGCTTCGCTTTATTATACGCTTTAAGCCACATCTCGTAAAATAGCCCGTTGCGACCCTCCGCCGTGCTCTCGATAGTTATCTTATTATCCTTGCCTACAGCCTGAAACGCACCAGTCTTTAGCTCTTTCGCCTTGTCTGGATATTTCTTAGCTATCTTACCTAGCTCGGACACGTGTAGTCCCTGCAGTGTATCACCACGGAAGTTACCTATCTTTAGTATCGACCCATTGCTAAACATCATACGCTTTGAGTTGTTCGCCACCAACTTAAGGTTTAGTAGTGTCTTTACGTCAGGGTCTAAATCCTCCCACATCAGTAGCGCCCTATCAGACAGCTTCTCAGCTTCGTCCTGACCGTAGCTCTGGATACCCGCCTGAAACCCTGGCTTGAACAGGCAGTCATCTAGGTAATATGCCAGAAATAGCGTCGATATACCCTGCTGTCTGCTCTTGAGAATTATTTTGCGGTTGTGTTTAAACTGCGTAAGAACCTTATTCTGGCTGTGATTTAGTGTTAATATCCTCTTAACGCCGTTCTTATCCCTTATTGTATAGAGGTTATTCATTCTCCACAACTTAGACCCAAGCTTACTATCCATAAACTCCTGTTGCTCCTGGGTGAGCGTTGTCTGTGCCGCCGAATATTGTTCTGTAAGCTCCCTCGACTTCAGCTCGTCTATTTTATCCTCAGCAATCATCACGGAACCTATCAACCAAGTTCTGTATAGCTATGTTTATCACTGGAGTATTATCCTTAGGCCTTAAATCCTTGTAAGTCGCTTCTATCGCTGTAACCGAACTAATAAGGTCCTTAAGCTCCTTAGTATCTCCAACCATCGACATCATATCTAGGGCATAATCCACCGCTTTCTCCTTGAACGAACTAATTTTCTCCAATATCCTAGTTACGCTCTCGTCCTGCTCTGCTTCGTTGAGGTCCTGAACTTCTGTAGGTTGCTGAGCTATAGTTACTACCGCAGGAGCTAGTGGTTTATTAGGTTCTATTGATGCAGGTGATTTGTTAAGAGCTGGTAGGATAGTAACTCTCGGCTTGCTTAGCCACTCGGGCTCTCCCAACTGCTCCCTAGTAATTTTATACTTATCTAATATTGTGCTTATCTCTGCCCCTGCTTCATACTCTAACTTCATAAGGTTTAAGAGTGCAACTGGGACTGGCTTCGGTGCTTTAGCCACGGATACTCCTTTATGGTTTTTCTGTAAGTATAGCTAAGTTTAACTTAAGCTTTGCTTACGTAACTAATGATAGCTAGAGTTGCTGGCCGTAGTTGATATTCTATTAAGTTTAATTAAAATTGTGTTGTAATTAAGTGTAATTGAATAATATTTGTGAAAATTTTTTTATATTTTTTTTGTATTAGAGATAAGCTGTTAGATTGATGAGGTGCGTCCGTTGCTATTATGTTAGATTGTGAGTAAGTCTGTTAAATTAAATTTAATTGAATAATAATTTGAAAAATTGGTTGCGTATCGGAGGGTGTTCTGTCGTCTTCAACTCTACTCCCGCTTTGTCACACCCACCTCCCTAAAATTAAAGCCAGCTTAAAATAATTCTAAAATATTTCAATTCAATTTAATTATAGTTTCACGAGAAACATTATCGCAACTTCAACATTATTAAGCTTAATTTACTATCTTGCTAATATGCAATTTTGCTAATCGAAAATTTAAGCATTTCTTAAGCAAAATTATGCTATTCGCGTAACATATATTATATAAACAATTTTCTATTGCTAAAATATTTTAGCAAACATTATTTAATTAAGTTTAATTTAAGAGATTATATGCTATAATTCTTTTACATTTCAAAAGAAAGCGAGATAAGACAATGCAAGACGATATTTTATATCACAAAATCGTAAAGAGAATAACAAAGTTAAATATTAAATATCTTAAAGATTATAATACAATGATGTTTAATATTTGCGATAATAATTTAGACGTTTCAAGATTAGACGATAATTTAAAAAAGCTAAATTATAAGTTAGATTATAATAAAATGTTATTAGCGAAAATAACAAAAGAATATATTAATCAAAAATCAAGCATTAGCGAGATAAAACAAAGATTACTATATTATGTAACTAATAGTCAAGCAACAAAAGAAAATAAAGCATATACAAGAAAAATGCTAAAATATATTTTCAGAAAATAATTTAATTAAGTTTAATTTAAGAGATTATATGTTATAATCTCTTTACAATTTTAAAAGAAAGTGAGATAAAACGATGTTACACGACAAGTTTAATCAGTTTGAGCAAACGCTATTTGCACTAAAATATAAATTAGCTTTAGAAAAGTTAGAATTGTTTAAAACTCTTGATGAATTAAATCAAGTTTTTGAATATGATTTAATTCACGCAAGTGAGTTTTTAGAAAATTATAACGAAGTTTTATATAGCTCAAAAATGCACTATAAAATTAAAGATTTTCTATATCTCGAAAACTATTTGCACGATAATGTTTCAACTATGCGCTTATCGCTAAAAGCTAGACGATTAAGAATTGAGTTTAATTTTAGAAAATTACAAATTGAGCTTAATAAGCTTGAAATATTTTATATTAATCAAAGTGCAAACTTTGACGAAATGAAAAATATTAACGAAAAAATCGTAATTGAGTTTATTAATCAATTAGCAATATATGAAAATAAAATAGTCGAGATGTTAAAACTCGATAGAGAAATAGACGATAATTATCTAGTTACTGAATTATTGTAATTTAGCTAACAAAGCGCAATTTAGTTTAATTGCGCTTGATTAACTGAATTAAGTCAGAGTTCTTTTAAGTTTCGTTTAAGCATTATTATGTTATAATATAAGCTTTTCAATATATAAATTAAGTTGATAGCAATTATCAACTTGACAAATTAGCGAAAATTATGCTATAATATAAGATTTGCAATTTAACATAATTAGATTAAATTGAATTAAGTTTAATTTAAGCAAGATTATGTTATAATGTTTCTATTAAAGCGAAGTTTAGCTTTAATGAGAATATATCAAATTAAGTTAAGTTTAATTTAAGCAAGCTTATGATATAATCTCATTAAAGTTAAAGATTAAAGCGCGCTAATCAATAACTAAAATAAATTAAGAAAGTGAGAAACAAAAATGTTAAGTAAAGTTGAATTAATCGAGAAGTTAAATAATATAGTTGATAATGCAAAGTTATCTAAAAGTGCAAAAAGCGAGTTTGATAGTCTTTTGCAAGAATTGACTACAAGAAAAGCAAGAGAAGTTAAACATCAAAATTATTTTGATGAAAATGAGCAATGTTTAATGAGATTTTGCAAATATCATAATCGTTACGAGCGTGACGATGAAATGATAGCAAAGAAAAATTATTGTCGAGTTGCTTCGTTTATTTCTAATCAAAGACGAAATGAAGTTAAAAAGCTTGAAAATGAGCTTTTAAGCTTAATTGAAACAAATGCAGAAACTGAGAAAATAAGCGAACTTGCAAACATAATCAAAGAGAAAAAAGCAAATATGCACGCGCCAGAAACTTACGATTATGAAAAAGATAAAATTTATTATCAAGAAAATTGCAAGCAAAGACAAAGCAAGTCAGACGATAAAGAATAAATCAAAATTAAGCGCGCTAGCACTTCGATAGCGCGCTTTTAAAACTTCAAACGATAAATTACTCTAAAAACTTCTAAAACTTTTTAAAATCAACGCTAGCTATCTTAAAAACGATTGTTAATATTTAGTAAATATTTTTAAACAAATGTTAAATGATAACAATTATTAAAATTAAACTCAATTTAATGCTATCTAATATTATAATCATTATAAAGCAACTAATGTTAAATTGCATTTAATTGCATTATAAAGCATTTAAATATCAAGCTAATACTATTATATTACTAAAGCGTTAGACGCTTTTAAATTGCATTTAGAATTAAATTGCATCTAGCGTTAAATTGCAACTAATGTTAAATTGCATTTAATTACATTATAAAGCATTTAAATATCAAGCTAATACTATTATATTACTAAAGCGTTAAAATGCAACTAAGCGCTTTAAAATGCTTGCAAACATTTAATTGCATTTAATTTTATAATCTATAATCTAAGCTTGAGAAACTTATTTGATAACGATTATCAATTAAGCTAATTTTAAGCTAAAAGTTACAAAATAGTAATAAATCGAAAAAATCACAGCGATTGAGCTAGTTGATTTATGCGCTAACTATTGATATTACGCTGATAAATCAATTAAATCAATTAAATCAAAATAGAGTTATACTAAAAAAAAATGAAAATATAAGCGAATAAAAAAAAAGTTGATTTTTTGATTTTTTTTGATTTTTTGATTTATTTTCTGAATTTAATCTTAAACTTGATTTATTGATTTGTAACGATTTTACACACAATTATCAACTAATACGCTCAATGATAACATTTAATTGACTTTTAAGCTATTATCATTTTCTATCGCTTTATGATATATAAAAATGATTATCAATTATCAAAATTTTTCGCTATTATTATTTGATAATCGTTATCAAAATGCCAGCCATATACACATACACACTATTAAAAATCCACATAATATAAGCACAATATACAGACCTCTAGGGAGTTCTCGCGCGGGCGCCTTGAGCAAAATCCAACAACACTCCAGAAAATCTCAACCCGGCCGCAGCAACTAGTGCGGTCCAGAAATCTCAGCTTCTATTAGTTTAGCCTGAAATCAATCCCAGCAATCTCAATTAGTTCAAATGCCACACTGCCATTTAGCTTCAGTAAATAAAGAAAATAAAGAAAATTAATCTAATTTTAAGAATAAATAAGATATAATAACGATAAATAAGAATAGAAAGCGAGTATTATAATATGATTATGACCTATCAAGCGCTACGCTCGGCGTTCCCAGCCGTTACACTAGCTAATAGTTTTTATATTCAACAAAGTAAAGTTAAAATACGGGCAATAAATACCAGACCACAAAATGCGTCCGTGCCTGCCTTATATCCAGCCGGGATACCAACCTATGAATACGCATTGCAAACCTATGCTAACGTATCAAAGAAAATAATGGACACAATTAACAGCGTATATAAGAAAAATTATAAAATGGATATATTCCTAGAGCCACAGGATTTTTTCATAGTTCATCAAGATAAAGAAGTGTTTGAATTGCTAGCCCAGGACGTGCAGGAGTTTATAGCCGCGTTCGTAAGCCAGATAGGGACCCAACTTCCTCCAGTGCCTGACCCTGAAGCTACTTATAACCATTTATAAAGGCTAGTAATGGCTACAACAGACACAGAATTGGCTCAAGTGCCAAACTATACAGATATATTCTTTACCGTGCCGCTAACAGCTCAGACCTTAGAGCGTAAGCCTGATGGTAAAAAGACAGACCCAGGGTTTCCACAAAAAGGGTGGCTACAATACACCACAACTAGAAACACACAAAATACGCCCCTACTCTGTGCGATAGCTAGGCACGACTTTATTGGCATAGATGTGGATAATACAGACCTGTTCGAGCAACTTCTCACGGCGGATAACTACTCAGCGGACTACATAGCTAAGTCAGACTTGAAAGGTGGGCATATTCTCTACGCATATAACGAGGAGGACGCACAAGAATTAACCCAGATACGCAAATGGGCTAAGCGAGCACATATAGATATACAGCTAGATAACTCGCTAATATACCTAGCAACGCCTGCGAACCACACTAAGACGCTTCTCACGCCGCCACTTACCCAGCTCCCGCAGAAACGCATACCGCTGGCTGTTAAAGCCTTAATATATATGGCGGCGGCTAAAGCACAACTACTAGCTCAGAACGAAACCACGACGCTAACCACGGCGGGAGATTACAACCCTGACCTCTTGGCGAACAGCACTTTAGGTTATATTCTTAACATCAACAATCTTAAAAGCCTGTCAGAGCAAGAACTAGCTCAAGCCATAGATAAGATAATACCTAAAAAGCTGGAGTATAGGCACCCACGTGATGTCCCTAATGGAGAGGGCACAGCGTGGATGACGTCCATACGGTTTAAACTAGCTCAGGACCCATCGGTGTCGAAAGAGCAGTTTCAGGACTTTATGCTCCTGCTTAACAGCTTATGGCAAAGCCCGATGCCTGAGGAGCGTGTTATCCACGACTGTAACTATGATATAAATAAACGCCTTAATCCGCTCACTAACAGACCGCTATGGCAGTATAACCCAGACTGGGCGAAAGAGGGTTTTATCTACGAGAACGAGTATAGCGACGTTATAGAAATACTCTTTGACCCTGTTAAACAGCTGTATATCCACCATAATAGACAGACTGGAGAATACCACACTTATGACAAGACCTCGAGTGTCATAAACACCGTCCTGACTGAAAGCAAGCTAAGGCTTAAAGTAACTACCGAGAAGCTCCTTAAGAAAGTCCGCGTTATAACAATAGTTCATACGCCTGAATATCCTACAGGGCTTATCCCACAAGTTCAGAAGGACCCGCTGTTTAATACATATCAGCCGAGCGAGGGCATCAGGATATTGCGTGGAGAGCTGGAGCCTACGAACCTAAGGCAGCCTGACACTATCTTAGCTCTGCTCCGTCACCTAATCCCAGACGAGGGTAACCGTGACCGCTTTTGTAGGTTCTTGGCTCGTAAGCACTCGACCTACGACCACTCAGACCTCTACTTCGTGTTTGCGGGTGTTGGTGGAGCTGGTAAAAATATGTTCATAGATAACGTCCTGCCTTATTTCTCCACAAACGAGCGCATATATAAAGTAAATGTGTCATCTCTCACTAACGGGTTTAATAAGTGGATGGGAGAAACAGACTACGCCATAATAGATGAGGCTGGAGAGGGAGATACTAAGAACGAGCAGGCTAAGCTGGTGGCAGAACTAAAGAAAATTACTGGCTCACCGCTAGTTTCGATAACTAAGAAGGGTAAGGACACTACAGCACCTCAACGCCACTATATGACGCCAATACTGAACACTAATATGCAGACTAAGCTCATAACCGATATAGCCCAGAATGACCGCCGTTTAGTTCTGTTTAAATGCCCAACTAAACTAGCTAAGGTATATCCTGACACTACTGCGTTCTATAATGCCCTAATATCAGACTTGCCACACTTTGCAGCGTATTTACGCTCATTGAAGCCACTATCAAACGAGGATTATAAGGATAACTCGAACTGGAAAAACGAGGATTATGCCGAGTATATTGAGGCGACGACCACACCACTAGATAAACTGCTCGAAGCTGCGGAGAATAGGGACCATACTAAACTCTTAGAAGTTCTTACTGAGGATTGTGCAGTGCCGATGCAGGATATAGATAGGTTATTTGAGGTTTCTACCGCTGACCAGGCGAGGGCTGTGTTCTACAACACGAGTGCGACTAAAGAGCTGGGGCTACCATCGCTAATTGAGCTGTTAGATAGCCACTACTCAGCCGTAGAGATAAAGAGTAAGATAGGTAAGTATAAACGTAGGGTAACACACTATAAGAATAAAAAGCCGTATAATGTGTATGTAATAGAGTTTAGCCGTCCTTATACAAACTTAGACACGGTTGAGCCTCTATCACAGCCCGATGAAGGTCAAGCGAGTGATAACGATAGCGAGATTAAGCTTTAATTAAGTTTAATCTTGCTATAATATATTTATTAATAAGATAAAGAGAGGATACAATGGACATTAAACATTTTCTATCCGACCCTGAAGAAAACGAGGCATTTATAACCGGGCCTGCAGGGAGCGGGAAAACTACAGCCCTTATCGAGGTGGTTAAACAGCTTAATGATATGGGCATAAAATATAGAGTAGTAGCATATACGCATAAAGCCAAAGATGTGCTAATTTCTAAGCTACCAGCCGATACTGATATATCAACCTTGCACTCTTGGCTTAAGAAACGCCCAGGTATAAATGAGAAAGCTAAGAGCTTAAAAGCCTTAGTTACTACAATGCAGTTTGGGCAACCAGTATATATCCAGCTCTTGATAGTTGATGAGTTTAGTTTCGTTGGAGAAAAGGACTATTACTCTATAGGTAAGCTCCAAGACCAGCTAGAGCTGAACTACTGGGAGCATCCAAATAATCATTGTGAGAATGCTGGCACTACACTACCAGCAGACCCTTACAGAAGCCCTGTAGATATACCTGACGATGAGGTTGTCCCTATCTGCGAGCATTGTGGTAAGCCATACTCTCGTGTGTGCATACCACCGATAAAAGTTCTATATGTTGGAGATTTAAACCAGCTTAGCCCTGTAGATGGGCCATCAGCAGTATATCCACACGAGCCATACTGGAGAAAATTAACCACAGTTCATAGGACACATAACACGCTAACCCAGCCACTGGCATTATTAGTTGATATGATGGAGGGCCGCAGAAAGCAGGCGTATTTAGAGCCTACAGATGACTTTATTCGTGGCGTT
>QWCI01000561.1_pt1 | contig 22655 bp, 25 predicted proteins | sample 1972541 | NCBI WGS metagenome assembly QWCI01 (sample SAMN09866712, study PRJNA288562) | Human oral metagenome isolate term3_saliva, whole genome shotgun sequencing... | isolation source: mouth | host: Homo sapiens | place: USA: California | reverse complement strand
GTATAGAGGTTCTGACAAAAAAGAATCTCCGTTTTCATAAAAACGTATATACGTTCTCACAAAAAAGTATAGACTTTTTGCCCAAAACGTATATACTTTTTAGCCGAAAAGTATATACTTTTTTTCGCAAAGGATTATTGATTTCATAACAAACTAATAATCAACGAATTACAAAAGGGGCATTTTCCTTCTTTTTTCTATCCTTTAAACGCCCTCTAACCCATAAGCATACCTTGCCGGGACATCCTTAGAAGAAAAGAAAACAGACGAGAAAAAGATTTACAAACAACAGAGATTCATCAAGTAATAATCTGCTGTTGTTTCATCTCAAGATATTTGTTAATGACGTCAACACTAAGATTCTCAGGCGTAGTCAACAAACTCAGAATACCATTCTGACGAAGAGTTGAAACAATAAGTCGCTTCTCATAAGCAAACTTCTCGGCTATTACGTGCTGATAATAATCCTCGGTTGAGGTCTTCGGAGAGTGGATATAGTCTGACAACTCCGTATCTTCGAAGAAAACAACCAGCACTCTGTGCCACTGATTGAGCAACCTCAGGTAAGAAAGCTGCCTGTTGAGCGCCGTCATTCCAGAGAAATTCGTATAGACAATCAGCAGACTTCGCTTGCTGACCTGCTTATGAACATTGGCACAAAGACTGCTGAAATCAGTCTCAGAGAACTTCGTTTCCTGTGAATAGAGCGCCTCCAAGAGCCGTTCCATCTGCCCACTCTGACGGGAAGGAGCAATGAACGTATCCATATTGTCAGCAAAAGTAATAAGCCCCGCCTTGTCTTCTCTGTGCATAGCAACGTAAGACAGCACCAAAGCAGCATTGATACTGTAGTCAAGAAGCGTCATTCCACGGAAGGATTGCTGCATGACACGCCCCTTATCAATAACCGAAAAGATCTGTTGTGAGCGCTCATCACGATAAACATTCACCATCAACTGATGGCGTCGGGCACTTGCCTTCCAGTTTATCATGCGATAATCGTCACCTTTAACATATTCCTTTATCTGCTCAAACTCTGTGTTATTGCCCACACGTCTTATCCGTTTTATCCCCATCTCCGTCAGGTTATTGCTCATAGCAAGCAACTCGTAACGGTTCAACATCATGTAAGACGGATAAACCTTCACATCCTTCGCCTCGCCCAAAGTGTATCTTCGCTCCACAAGACCTATTGCTGTACGTGCAAAACAACGTATCTTCCCGAACGAATACACCCCACGTTGCACCGGAACGAGCACATAACTGATGGTCCTACTCCCCTTTGCCTTGAGATAAGACCTGTAGTTTATATCCCTTTGTTGGAAGATTTCGGGTGCTTCATCAATGATTGTCAGCCAGACTTTAAAAGGATAATTGCTTTCCAAACGTATTCTCACACGGTTTTCATCACCATTGGAGAAACGATCGGCACACTTTCTTTCAGCCTTTAATCCCCGTTGATGATAAAGCAAAGCCGCATCCACAACGATAACAAGGACAAAGATTGCCAGAAGAATCCTTGCCATAGCAAACAACAGTGGATAGGCATAACCCAACCCTGTAAGTAGTGTCAGGCATGTAAATAGCAGATAAAACCTTCGGGTAAGATACATTTTTAGGGAATTAAAGGAGTTTATGACGTTACAGAAGTAAAGGAAGTTAAAGGAACGAAGATAGTTAAAGCGGTTAGAGAAGCCAAACCTTATACATTTATTCGGTACATCTTAGGGAATCCCACTCTTGGCTTTAACCATTATATAGGGACAATTCCGCTATTGGCTCTAATAGCTCTAAGCCTTTCAACTCCTCTAACTCACAGAATTACTACTTAGGAACTTCAACCTTGTCTATCAACTTTTGCGCGACCTTCAGTGCAGTATAGCCTTCCATTTCAGCCTCCGCAGTAAGAATCAAGCGGTGTTGTAAGATGCTTGGAGTAACAAACTTGATGTCTTCAGGCGTCACAAAGTCGCGTCCATTCAGTAATGCTGATGCCTTTGAAGCATTAAGCATGGCAACAGCAGCACGTGGACTGGCTCCAAGATATACAGCTTTTGAGGTCCGAGTCTGCTGGATTATGGTTGCGATATAGCGCAAAAGGCTCTCTTCAACATATACACTCTGCAGTTTCTCACGCATCTTCAGCAGCTCATCAATGCTTAGAACAGGCTTAATCTCCTCCAGTTTCGTCAGTTTTACATTGTCCTGATGACGCTTGAGGATATCTACTTCTTCATCAACGGAAGGATATCCCATGTGAATCTTAAAGAGGAAACGATCGAGTTGAGCCTCTGGCAAACGGTAAGTTCCCTCCTGTTCCACAGGATTCTGTGTAGCAATGATGGTATAAATACTTCCCATACGGTGCGTTGAACCATCAATTGTCACCTGTCTCTCCTCCATAACTTCGAACAAAGCAGCCTGTGTCTTTGCCGGAGAACGGTTGATTTCATCCACTAACACAAGGTCGGAAAAGACAGGACCTTTATGGAATTCGAACTCAGAGGACTTCATATTGAAGACGGTAGTACCCAGAACATCACTCGGCATGAGGTCGGGAGTGAACTGAATACGGCTGAAACGTGCATCAATCAATCGTGACATCAGACGTGCAAGGAGCGTCTTTGCAACTCCAGGCACCCCTTCTATCAGGACATGACCATCTGCAAGAATAGCCGTAAGCAGCAAGTCGATAGCCTCATGCTGCCCTACTACGACTCTACTTATCTCTCTTTTTATCTGTGAAACTTTCTCACTGAACTCTGCCAGGTCGGTTCTTTCCTGTGAGTTCTCCTCAATATTATTATTTAATGTCTCATCCATAATGGTTAGAGGTTGTTTATTATCTTATCCATATTATCAATTGCTTGCCGAAGCATAGCATCAGTTAATTCATCTTGAGTACCAAGATAACGATTGATACGATCGATTATCGTCTGAACTTCTGCCGTTTCTAATCCCGTATGTTGTGCTATCTGACGAACAATATCTGCATTTGATGTCAGATCTTCTATATCTATCATCAGCTGACGGCGTAAGGTTTCACAGAAATAATCATACTTCTTCTGCAACAAATCTCTATTGACATGCCTTTGATGATAGAGTGTTCCGATAAGACGAACGAATTCAAGTGACTTGTTATCTGGCTCTTTCACCACAGGAATGACACGCTGTCGGCGACGAGCATAGAATACACAGAAGAGAAGTAAGCCCAATAATGCCAGATAAACAGTCCAACGTAGGGCTCTATGTTGGAAGAAAAAGCGAAACGGACTACTTGCTTGTTCTTCTGATTTCGGCATATATCCTTCAACACGGACCACTGGAAGACCACGAAACTGTGACATTATTCGGAATATCAAACCGTTGATTTGTGAATCTAATATACCATAATTCGTAAGTAAGAGCGGTTCGCAGGACAAGAACAACTCACCCTTTCCATACTTCATACTGACAAGTCGAGACTGCCAATAGCCTCCAAGACTATCATCATCCTCATCTTCTACCCAGCATTTGACCAACGTATCACATTGAATCTTACCATTTACACTCACGTTTTGACCAGTTATAGCAGAATAAACCGCATAGGTCCCGGCAGGATAAGGCGCTTGGTCACACCATTCTAAAGTGTCAAAAGGAATATCATGATTCTCAATTGAAGCTTGAACCCACTGAGGAGAAAAGCCAGACGACCCAGTAATCGTCACATATAGTCCCTTACTCAGACTGTCACAGTCCATACTAGACGTTGCTATCAGCACCTTACTTCCTCCTTTCAGCAGTTTCTTTATGGCGCGTAAGTCGGTAGCTGTGGGAGAGAAATCAACTGTTTGTACTAGGAATGCATGGGGTTTCTTGCCATATCCTTCCCTTTCCAATTGAGGAAAGGTCTTTCTTGTTACCTGATATCCTGCAGGTATTGATTTCTGCAAGAGCGTATCAAACACGGAGCAACCAAAAGGTTGTTCATCTGTATGACTGAAGGTTGGCTTCCAAACGAATTTACTTGGTGCACTCCACTCCAAGAGAAAGACCAACAAAAGGAAGAGTCCTATGAAGAATAAGAATCGCTTATTCATACCGTTCCTCCTTTCTTCATCTCACCTTCCCAAGCTTCCATCTGCGCAACCAAGCCTTCTGTAGCTGTATAATTACCATATCTTATACGCATAAAACAATGGGTCATATGCAGAAAGTCGGTAGAAAGGAATTCGCGAGTATATTGTGTCGGTGTTTTATAAAGCTCCCAACTGATTTTTTTGTTATCTGATAACCAACGAAGGGTACGTAAATAAACTATACAAACAGCCTTATAATAGTCCCTTTGGCCCATAGCCTTGGCGTATTCCTTCTCAAAATCTACACCATATATATTATCTTCATCGGTATTCTGCCCCTTTAATCTTCCTGAACGACTGAACAGTTTGGGCTGAAAACGATACATAAGAAAGGCTATAATACCTATAAAGACAAGCGACAGACCTATATATATAATAATACGGATATCACCTTTATCATTAATACTAAAGATATCATTTAGCAACTCACCAATCTTTTGCATCAACCATTCCCACAGATTCACGTCTGGAGCATGTAGTTCCCGTGCATAATCATAAGCTTCATCAGAGCGATACTGGTGAAGTAACGATGAATCGCAGGTGAGAGTATCCGTTAAAGACTGTAGCATAATGCTCGTTTAAAGCTTATCAAAATTGTCTATATCACTGTCTTCTTCCACTAACTGTTCGAAGTTCTCTATGTCATCTACTACAGAAAGGCCATCAACTTCTTCTGCAACACTGCCGTAATGATAAGCCAAAGCTATAGTTGATAAAGACATCGTCAAATACATTCCAAAGTTCATGAAGACTGAAAGTAGGTATCCTATAAAATTATAGATCGGAGAATTGGCGAAAGTTTCCTGTCCCGCGTCAGATGAAGTCAGCACTACCTTAACAAGGAAGCTGATATACCATGGCAGGGTTGTTACTGTCTGAAGAACGTTTGCAAGCAAGCCTACAACTATCATCAAGCCTAATAATGACCAAAAAGAATGGAAACCAAGGGATATTGAACGACGTACTGCTCCCCAAGCGCTCTCGTCATCTTCAAAGATATACACTGGCATAGCCATGGATAAAGGTATGATAAAGACAACAGTTGCTAAGACCAGAATAACAAATAAAGCATATAAACTGGTCATTGCAGAAAAGATTACGACAAGAATAAGTATAAGAAACCAACCACCAACAAGCAATAAGCCAAGAAGGAAGGCACGCTTCATACTCTGAATGATGAGCGGTTTCAAGTCTTTCATCGTGGTATTATACAAACGAGTAGGGCTCGTTCTATAGTATTTCATCATTGCATAGCAAATAGACGACAACAGAAATGAACCGACAGAGATACATACAAAGTATCCAAAATAAGAAAGTCCTAGGCGAACAAGCAAACCTTCTGAAGGAGTAAAGCCACCCATTCCTCCAAGAGCATCCGTATAAAAGGGCATCAGGGTGCTAAACATCATCTCAAAAGAGAATGCCTGAACAAGGCACAAAGGGAGGATCAGATAGAAACACGCCTTCAACCATAACTTATAGTTCTCACGAAGGAAATCAAAAGTGGCACTTAGTTTCTGACCAAAACTACGGTTCTGATACAGTTCAATCTTTGGTTTTTCTACTTGCATGCTTATAATGATTACGTTTATAAGGTAAATATATAAAATAAAATATTACGAAACAAAGGGACAAAAGGATAACAGTAAGCCGCACGAAATCATTGATTTCTGTGTGACGAGTAATAAAGCTCTCAATAAACCCAGCCAGAATAAAGAGAGGAACAGTACCCACCACGATCTTCATACCTCTCTTTGCTCCTCTCTGGAAGCTGACAATACGAGAGTATGTCCCTGGGAATAACCAACCGTTACCCATTGCCAAGCCTGCAGCACCTGCTACTACGATAGCAGATAGCTCTAATGTACCATGTAGCATTGTAGCCAACAAGCTCTCACCCAAAAGTCCATGCTGGTAAAAGAAGGTATCAAAACACCCTACCATAATCCCGTTTTGGAATAGCTGATAGCCTGGCATGAAGCTTGTCAACACGCCAGATACAAAAATATTAAATGATACCATGATGTTATTCAAGGTTATTCCAAGAAACATCACACTTTCTTCTTCACTCCCATAAACACCCATTGGTTTCCCTTTGGCTATATTCTCAAGGGTCATATCCATATATCCATCACCAAGGATAAGACGTGGAAAGGAAGCATCACCTAATGTTGAGAGTACACCTATCAAAACGCTTACCATGAAAATAAGGAAAGAAATGAGTAACAAGCGACGTTCTTTCCACATCACATCAGGTACTTCCTGTGTCCAAAAAGTCAAGACCCGACTCCACTTCTCTCGTTTGTTTCGATAGAGTTCATTATGAAGAGAGGAAGAAAGGTTGTTTAGATAGATTGTAATACGCGAATGAGGATAATGTGTTTGTGCAAAAGCCAAGTCTGCAGTAAGGTCTGTATAAGCCTCTGCCAGACGGTCGGGCATCTCAAAGTTGACATTATCTATCAACTCCTCTACGCTCCTCCACTTATCAATATTGTTTCTTATGAAGAGTATCTCCTTCATAGGTCAGCACAGGGTAATACACATTATTTAATAATTTGGAAACAAAAGTAGAGTTTTTTTCTTACATTTGCAACAGAATCAACATTTTATTAGAAAGAAAATGCCTGAAGCCAATATCGTCACAGGACAATACGTACAAATTAGTCAGTCACCTGCCAGCATAGGAGAACGCATTCTTGCACAGATGATAGACATCTTTATTGTTGGAGTTTACTTAATAGGTGTCTCTCTGCTGATAATAGAAATGAATGTCAGCATGCTCAATTCGCAAGTATTTTTCATTCTATGTATCTATTTGCCTGCCATCTTTTACTCATTCCTAATGGAACTTTTCAATCATGGACAAAGCCTTGGAAAGATGGCTATGAAGATTCGTGTAGTAAAGAAAGATGGTACTTCACCCAGTATTGGAGACTTCTTTATGCGCTGGTTACTACAAATCATAGACATGGGATTCTCCTTCATTGGTGCACTTGTCATCCTCTTGACTAAAAACTCGCAACGATTGGGTGACCTCGCAGCAGGCACAATGGTTATCCGACTGAACGATTACCGAAAGATTCAGGTGTCTCTTGATGAGTTCTCTTATCTTGATCGCCACTACAAACCAGTCTATCCACAAGCAGAAAACTTATCATTAAATCAGGTTGATGTTATCCAGCGTACACTTAACGTTGACGACAGTACGGACCGTGAACGGCGAATCACATCACTCGCAGCTAAGGTCCGTTCCGTCCTCTCTATCCCAAATGTCACTACAACAGACGAGAAATTCCTATACACCATCGTTCGTGATTACCAACATTATAGTCTTGAAATTGTTTAAGTATCTATTATACCCTATAAAAATAGGAGGTACATGTACAAAAAGGGAGAGATTGAAAGAATAAAAAGAACACGAAAGCTATTTAACAGACGCTTGTAACGACGTTTCACTTTCCTACAAAACATCTTCCAATGATCAAACTGAGCTTGATGATCATTGGTAATTAATTATCCTTTTAACTATAGATTGTACTCACATTAACTACATTCTGCGATGTGCTAAGCCATCAGCACCATTGGTGCTTACCAACAACTCCATTGGTGCTGGGCTGCAACACCAGTAGTGCTAGGCTGCCGCACATAAATAGGAAATAAGATAATAGATGCTTCCCTATCACTACACCTTATATAATAAAGTATCTATGACAACAGTATATGATGAAGAAACAAGTGAACAATAACCCACATAATGTCTGCAGTATTGGTCCCTTTCACTCTTTCACACTCTCCTTTACTCTTGAGGATACACCACAACCCCTTCTTGCTTCTTACCATCCATCATTATCTTCAATGGTTTAGGGAAACGGACATGGCGTACCCACTTCGTCTCTTCAACTGCTGGTAAAGCATCAAGGATACTTCGCTGATAGACACCATCCTCTTTATATGGATTGATAGTGAAGTAGCCTACACCGAAAGAAGTAAGGTTCTGGAAAAAGTGGGTACCTTGACTGGGATCTACACGATAGTGTTCCAACCCTTCTTCCACGATAATACGTGCAGCAGAAAGATGCGGCCATTTAACAGGAATACCAAGCCAAGGATCACTTGATCCCCATCGACCAGGTCCTATGAGAATATAATTTTTATCTTCAGCAAGAAACTTTCGATTGATTTGTTCAATTTCATCCGCAATTGCAGGATTGTTCATTGCCGTAAAAGAAGCATCAGTCTTCACATAGACAACATCCGTTACATCATCCGAGATACCATGTCCTAAAGAGTTATAACTACGTAGTAGACACTGGCTATCAGGAATCTTTTTCAGGTCTTCATCCAACATCTGTTTTGAATCAACTATCGGACGAATCTGAAGAAGATACAGTTCCCCTGTTCGGTCGGTATTCAAATTGACAGCAAACTCTATCTCTACAGGGCGACGCATGGCATCAGCACCATAACGCATAGCCATCTGTAGCAATTCTGGTAATGGGAATACATCCTGCTGCAATACACCACAGAAAGAGATAATCTTCCGTCCACCATCATAGATTCCATCATAGATTGTCTGGTCGTTAGGAAGATAAGTAGAGGCTATAAAGTGTAGACTGTTATCTGCCTCAGCATCCTTTACTTTCAGTTTTAGAATATTAAAGCCATCATCAACCCTGAAATCCTCTCCCACATGCTTCATGTCAAGTGCATAGAATTGGGTTTGTGTCTCACGTAAAGCAATGTCCATCTCACTCATCTGTAAAACTTGACGTGGATGGAAGGGCGATACACGTAGTGTCTGTCCCCCATCTACGATATATTTTCCTAATCCCAATGCCAAAGAAACAATTCCTTCTTCGGCTTGTTCCTCCCCTATAGGATAATAATTCAGTGATCGTAAGACACCAGAGATATTTGGATAGAAATGATCCCCATACTCTTTACCTACTACTTGCTGCAGGATTACTGCCATTTTCTCCTGATCTATGACATTACTTGTTGCTGTCATGTAAGCCTTTGAGTCATGATAGTAGACAGAAGCATAAACAGCCTTAATAGCACAAGCCAACATTCTGAGCATTTCATACTTATCTTCTAGATATGGAATCATATAAGTAGAATATATTCCAGCAAATGGTTGGTAATGGCTATCTTCCAATAATGAACTGGAACGAATAGCTATTGGAGAGTGTGTCGCCTCAAAGAAAGCAAAGAAATCGCCAATAAAAGTATCAGGTAACTGTGCCTGAAGAAAGGCATGGAGTATCTCATCGTCACTGGCATCACTTAATGCTATCTGATAAAGATTGTTCTGCTCCATGAAACTATCAAATACATCCGTACAGAGAACAACAGTCTTTGGAATTTGAACAGTGGCATTGGTGAAGCCATTGAAGTCTGGATGGCGTTTGATAACGTTATCAAGGAAAGCCAAACCACGTCCTTTTCCACCCAAAGAACCGTCGCCAATACGCGCAAAGTGTGCATAGCGGTCGAACTTATAGCGGTCGAAAACGGCTACAACACCCTCATTACGCATTCGACGATAAGCTACAATCGCATCAAAAATAATCTGTCTGTGCACATCAACATCCTGTAACTTATGCCAAGTAATATCCTTCAAGAAGGAAGATACAGGGAAAATGGCACGTGCAGATAGCCAACGACTGACATGATTGCGTGAGATGTGATAGAGCATAGAGTCGCGGGGAATCTTAAAGATATTATCTTGAAGGTCCTTAAGATTACGTACACGCACGACTTCTTCATGCGTTTTAGGATTACGAAAGATGAAGTCACCAAACCCCATATGCTCTTCTAGCAGGTGTCGGAGATCCACATTCATCTTCTTTGAGTTCTTATCCACGAAGCGGAAGCCCTCTGCTTCAGCCTTCTCGCGGTTCTCACTCTCAGAACTTTCCATGATAAGCGGGACATATTCATCTGTGGCACGGATTGCACGGAGTAGTTTCAGACCAGCTTCGGCATCCTTAGTGACATTCACTTGATGCCCTGCAGCTATTAAAGCATCATCCTTCACATTATCTATAGGGAAGCGTGCATCAGAAATTACACCCAAACAGTTGTCCTTATAACGCTGATAAATGGCCCATGCCTCCTCATAAGTACGGGCAAGAACGACCTTAGGACGACCACGTTGACGCAGGGAAGCATCGTGACGAGTCAGTGCTTCTGTTGCAAAATTCTGACTTTGAGTGAGGATATAACTATATAAATTAGGTAGAATGGATGAATAAAAACGAATGGAGTCTTCCACTAGAAGTATCATCTGTACCCCTGCTTCCTCAATATCATTATCTATATTCATCTTATCCTCCATTAGTTTAATAATGGAAAGAATAAGGTTCGTGTTTCCCAACCAGCAGAAAACATAATCGAAGATACTCAGATCTTCGTGTTGGATACGCTTCGTAATGCCGTGAGAGAAAGGCGTCAGAACAACACAATGTATATCAGGAAAATCAGCTTTTACAGCTCGAGCAACATCGAAAGCATCATTATCAGCATTACCTGGCATACAGATAACAAGGTCTATGTCAACCGTATTAAGTATCTTTGCAGCCTCTTCTGTTGTCGAAACCTGCGTAAAGGTAGGCGGATAACGTAACCCTAGCTCCATGTACTCATTATAAATTTTCTCTTCAACACGTCCATCATCCTCTAAAATGAAAGCATCATAAGGATTAGCCACAATAAGAACATTGTAGATACGACGCATCATCAAATTAACGAAGCTAACATCTTTTAGGTAGAAATTACTCCACTGTGCAGGAATTTGATCACTCATTGGCAGAAACTTAATTTTGGACAAAAATACGAAATAAATACAAGTCAACATAGCTTTTGGTTGCTAAAATGAGATTTTTTTTATTATTTTGCATACACGTGATTACCTTTCGTTAGCATGGGAACTTTCATAATAAAACTATTCTTTAGAAGATTTTGCAATTTTCTTTTGGAGGTCTGACAATTTTTGGATACATTTGCCGTACCATTCTAACCGAATGATACTAACTAACATAAACAAATAAAAGTCAATTTACTATGGAAGTCGAGAAAATCATGCAAGCACTGGAGCAGAAGCATCCAGGTGAGTCTGAGTATTTACAGGCAGTGCGCGAAGTGTTGATATCTGTAAAGGATGTTTACAACCAGCACCCAGAGTTTGAAAACGCAAGCATCATCGAGCGTATCGTTGAGCCAGAACGTATCATCACATTCCGTGTACCATGGGTGGATGATAAGGGTAAAGTGCAGGTAAACATTGGTTACCGTGTACAATTCAATGGTGCTATTGGGCCTTACAAGGGTGGTTTGCGTTTCCACGCATCAGTAAACCTCAGCATTCTGAAGTTCCTCGGATTCGAGCAGACATTCAAAAATGCACTCACCACATTACCTATGGGTGGTGGTAAAGGTGGTTCTGACTTCTCTCCACGCGGTAAGAGTGATGCAGAAATCATGCGTTTCTGCCAGTCATTCATGAACGAGTTGTATCGTCACATTGGTCCTGATGAGGATGTTCCTGCAGGTGATATTGGTGTTGGCGGTAGAGAAATTGGTTATCTCTTTGGCCAGTATCGTAAGCTAACACACCAGTTCCAAGGTATGCTCACAGGTAAGGGCAGAGAATGGGGTGGTTCAATCCTCCGCCCTGAGGCTACAGGTTATGGTGCACTCTACTTTGTTCACCAGATGATGGAGACCCACGGACTTGACATTAAAGGCAAAACTGTTGCTTTGTCAGGCTTTGGAAACGTTGCATGGGGTGCAGCAAAGAAGGCTACAGAATTAGGTGCTAAGGTTATCACACTGAGTGGTCCTGACGGATATATCTATGATCCAGATGGTATTAGCGGTGAGAAGATTGAGTACATGCTCGAACTTCGCAACAGCGGTAACGACGTTTGTGAGCCTTACGCAGAGAAATATCCAGGTTCTAAGTTCTTCAAAGGACAGAAGCCATGGGGACAGAAGGCAGACATCTACTTGCCATGTGCTACACAGAACGAGCTTAACGGTGAGGATGCAGACAAGATTTTGGCATGCAAACCTTTGTGCGTTGCTGAAGTTTCAAACATGGGTTGTACAGCAGAAGCTGCAGAGAAGTTCACAGCAGCTAAACAACTCTTTGCACCAGGTAAGGCTGTTAATGCCGGTGGTGTTGCCACATCAGGTCTCGAAATGTCACAGAACTCACTCCGTCTCTCATGGAGTCCAGAGGAAGTTGACCAGAAGCTGCATTACATCATGAGCTCTATACACGAGCAGTGCGTGAAGTATGGCAAGCAGAACGATGGATATGTTGATTATGTGAAGGGCGCTAATATTGCTGGTTTCATGAAGGTAGCGAAAGCTATGCTTGACCAGGGCGTCATTTAAACAATACCAGTTATTCTCTCCTCTCCTAGTTTTTTGTAACTGGGAGAGGATAAAACCATCAGGGGAAGACTGGTTATAAATAGATTATTATGTATAAAATCAGACTTCTCCTGATAGCGTTTTTTTTGCTATTCAGTTTCTTTACACTGACGGTACATGCACAGTCGGGGGGTAAAGCTTCTTATTACAGCAACGGACTACACGGTCGTCGGATGAGTAACGGCGAACGGTATGACCGTAATGGTTTCACTTGTGCACATCGTACACTCCCATTTGGGACACGTTTAAAGGTAACGAATCCAAGAAACGGTAGATCGGTCATTGTTAGAGTAACTGACCGCGGACCATTCGTACGCGGGCGAGTAGTTGACTTATCATATGCAGCTGCACGGGAGCTAGGTACATTAGCAAGTGGTGTCGCTTATGTAAAGGTGGAAGTTGTACCAAAAGAAACAGAGATTCCTTATGCTACAGAATCAAAAGGTATAGAAGTTCCAGAAGTTGAATATGGTACTGCTGGAGTATGTTATGAGTTCATTCCAGAATGGGAGAAGGTTGAAGAAGACAAGCCTAAAGAAATTGAACGCAAGGTAGATACATATCTTAATCGCCAACAAGCAGCACAACAAACAGATAAAGGAGGAAATATTGAGACACGTAGGGTTAATACTACACAATCTGCACGACAGACATCAAAGACTACGAATCAAGCGACACGACAATCTCAACAGAGTAAGTCAACTACACAGCAAAATAAACAAACAACACAACCATCTAACAGAAAAAATGGAGCAAGTAGTAGCTGGACCAATTTCTTTAAACGCATTAAAGATGGTGTAACAGGATTTTTCGAATAAAACTGTCAAAAAGAAAATATTAAAATAAAAGGAGTAGGAGATTTTCATTAGTCCAATAAAATATTAATTTAGGACAATGGAAATCTCCTACTCCTTTTATTTAAAGAGATCTTGAAAAATACTTTTATTTATCATAGACAAAAAACAACTAAACTACTACTAGAATAGAATTCTAAAGAAAGATACCAAAACAAAATAGGGACAGATATAAAAATCTGTCCCTACTGGTGTCAAACAAAGATTAATTATTAGTTAGTACAATTATAGCCTTAATAATTTATTTATCAACTTATTTTCTTGTCGTTATCTCTAATTTATTAACTTTACAGATACTCCTTTTACCCTGAAGAACTGTCAAAGCAAAAGTGGCACTGCCATTTGTTAGCTTATTACCAGCTTTTATGATAGCTGTATAGCGGATTGTCTTACCTGGAGCAATAGTCACAACATTAATGGAGGGACTAATATGGATGTCTTGTTCATCTGCTATCATCACTACGGATGGTTGTATGTTATTTACGGCTACAGTGCCATAATTAGTAATATCAAAAATGAGCTTACCTTCCTCATTACGGGATAAAACACCATCATGATTGTTATCAGAAAGATAAGCATTCGTGATTTCAATATAAGGAGTACTTCTATTGTCCAAAAACACATTGTGATCTACTGTATCTGATGGGGCAACACCCCTATCCTGAATAGAAACACAAGTATCAATGTGACTATTATCCTGAGAATCATAAACATTATCCACTATAGAGCTCTTATTATGCTTATCAGCTTTTGCACCTATTGTCGCACCAACCATAGCACCACCTGCCATTCCGACAATAGTACCAATATTAGAGCCACGTCCTCCTCCAGCAATACCACCAATGGCACTACCCAAGACACTACCTAATGAGCCACCAGTCATGGCTCCAGAGCCTGCATAAGTTCCACAACTACTCAAAAAGATGACTGTGAAAATAGGGAGAACAAATAAATTCTTCATACTTCCTTTTATTTTATAGTTACAAAAGTAAGCACAATTTCACATATCGCCAAAGACATTCCCCTACTTCGTATGGGGAAAACCCTATAAAATTATGTTTAGGCTACTAAATATAATTTAAGACCATGTGCATCATTGGACTTGAGTTTTTAGCTTTTTACATCTACCTACATAGGATTTATAACAGAAGAGGAAAAGAACTGCCTACACTTAGCATTAGCTTCCAGAGAAAATTACTTAGTAAAAACATAATAATAATCCGAAGTGAATACCAAGAACTTTGATACATAGTAAAACTTACCACAAAACATTTTGATAGACGGGTTATACCAGCCTATCAAATGCGCATTACATTATTTCTAATCACAAGTATTCTAATAGTACAAAGGTTGTAAAAAAATCAAAGAATATCAATCTTCTATATGCTACAACGTAGTGTTATCCAGTAAACAAACTATCAAAGATAAATGCAAAACACAGGTAAACTTGGTAACCTTTAGCTAAAACAAAGACAAAGACCTCAGCATTAATATGCTGAGGTCTCTATAAAAGATATCTCTTACTAAGTATTTATTCAGCCTTAGTGTCTTCCGCTGTTGTTTCAGAAGTCTCAACTGCAGGGGCATCAGTCTTCGTTGTAGAACGACGGCTACGGCGAGTCTTCTTAGCTTCAGCCTTAGGAGCCTTAGACATGTTCTCATTATAGTCAACCAGTTCTATAAAAGCAATCTGAGCAGCATCGCCCTGACGAGTACCAAGCTTAATCACACGTGTATAACCACCTGGACGATCAGCAACCTTAACAGATATCTCTTTAAAAAGTTCTGTAACTGCATCTTTGTCCTCAACTATTCTTTATCCAATTTATACTTTGTAATGTCGGTTCCAAACGACAGATTCAGACTCTCGAGCAAATCATCAAGCTCAGAAAGCGATTTCTTACCGAAATTACGGAACTTCAAAAGATCAGTCTTATTATACTGAACCAGGTCACCCAATGTTTCAACATCAGCTGCCTTGAGACAGTTAAGTGCACGAACACTTAGATTAAGACTAGCGTCTGTCAACTTAGTCTTCAAAAGTTGACGCATATGCAATACTTCTTCATCAAATTCCTGGTTTCCATCCTGATCAGGATTCTCAAGTGTAATCTTTTCATCAGAGAAAAGCATGAAGTGATAAATAAGTATCTTAGCTGCTTCTTTCAAAGCATCTTTTGGATGAATGGAACCATCAGTCGTAACTTCAACAACTAGCTTGTCATAATCGGTTTTTTGCTCAACACGATATGGTTCAACAGCATATTTAACGTTACGAATCGGGGTGTAGATGGAATCGATTGGGAGTACGTTTACATCAGTGCAGAATTCACGATTTTCCTCGGCAGGAACATAACCACGTCCCTTATTGATGGTTAAATCAATCTGCATAGAAGCCTTGGAGTCTAAATGACAAATCACCAAATCCGGGTTTAACACTTCAAATCCAGTCAGATACTTACCAATATCACCTGCTTTGAATTCGGTGGAATTCTCTACGGTGATACTAACTTTCTCATTCTCGAATTCTTCTACTACTTGCTTGAATCGCACCTGCTTGAGATTCAAGATGATGTTGGTTACATCCTCCTTCACACCTGGGACTGAAGAAAATTCATGCTCAACACCAGCAATTCGGATAGTGTTGATAGCATCATTGGCCTCCAGCATCACTACTTTATCAGGTTTTTGAAATGCTAATATCGCCATTAATTTAATGATTTTATTGTTTAGAGTACAACTCAACGATTAATTGCTCCTTAATATTCTCTGGAATGTCAGCACGGTCTGGACGATGAAGGAATTTACCACACTTAGTGTTCTCATCCCATTCAATCCATGGATATTTGCTGTGATTGAAACCTGCTAATGCAGCTTCAATAACCTCCAAAGACTTAGCTTTCTCACGAACGCCAACAACGTCACCAGCTTTTACCTGATATGAAGCAATGTTAACAACATTACCATTAACAACAATATGCTTGTGACTTACTAACTGACGAGCTGCAGCACGAGTTGGTGCAATACCAAGACGGAACACTACGTTATCCAAACGACTCTCGAGACTCTGAAGGAGGACCTCACCAGTGATACCATCTGCCTTAGCAGCCTTATCGAACAGATTACGGAACTGACGCTCCAAAACACCATAAGTATATTTAGCCTTCTGCTTCTCTGCAAGCTGAGCACCATACTCAGATACTTTGCGACGACGGTTATTACCATGCTGCCCTGGAGGGAAGTTTCTCTTAGCTAATACCTTATCTGCACCGAAAATTGGTTCACCGAAGCGACGTGCGATTCGAGATTTTGGACCTATGTATCTTGCCATAATTAATATAAATTCTTTTAATAGTTATAAGATGTGATTATACACGACGACGCTTAGGAGGACGACAACCGTTGTGTGGCAATGGAGTAACGTCAACAATTTCTGTTACTTGAATGCCTGCAGCGTTCACCGCACGAATAGCACTTTCACGACCGTTACCAGGCCCCTTAACATATGCCTTAACCTTGCGAAGACCGAGATCGAAAGCTACCTTTGCACAATCTTCTGCAGCCATTTGGGCAGCATAAGGAGTATTCTTCTTTGATCCACGGAATCCCATCTTTGCCATAATTAATTTCCTCCTTAGAATTACTTAGTAGCCTTCTTCTTATTAGCAACAGTCTTCTTCTTTCCCTTACGGGTACGAGCATTGTTCTTGGTACTCTGACCACGAACAGGAAGACCATTACGATGTCTTACACCACGATAGCAACCTATATCCATGAGGCGCTTGATATTCATTTGGATCTCCGAACGAAGATCACCTTCAACTTTGAATTCAGCACCGATAATTTCACGGATCTTGGCTGCTTGATCATCAGACCACTCGCTGACCTTCAGGTCGCGGCTAATACCAGCCTTATCCAATATCTTTGCTGAACTACTTCGACCTATACCATAAATATAAGTCAATGCGATTTCGCCACGCTTATTTTGGGGCAAATCTACTCCAACAATTCTTATTGCCATTGTTTAATAATTAATTAAAATAATGTCAGTTAACGCTAAAAAGCATGCAAAGGTAAGTATTATTTATGAAACTACTCACCTGTTTACACTTTTTTAACTTAGCCCTGACGCATTTTGAACTTAGGATTTTTCTTGTTAATAACGAACAAACGACCTTTACGACGAACGATCTTACAGTCAGCTGTACGCTTTTTTAATGATGCTCTTGTCTTCATATCTCTATTTATTTATTTGTATCTGAAAACTATTCGACCCTTGGTTAAATCATACGGACTCATCTCAACTTTCACTTTATCGCCTGGTAAAATCTTAATGTAATGCATTCTCATCTTACCAGAAATGTGAGCTGTGATGTCGACACCATTTTCTAATTCAACCCGGAACATTGCATTTGAAAGTGCCTCAAGAATAGTTCCATCCTGCTCTATTGCAGTTTGCTTTGCCATATGTACTTAAAAATTTTGTCCTTCTAAAAGTTCTATTTCTTCAAACGAAGATAAAATATCCGCTTTCCCAGCACGAATAGCAACCGTATGCTCAAAATGTGCTGCAGGTTGTCGATCACGCGTAGCTATACTCCATCGATCAGGTAGAATCCCTATTTCGCGTCCACCCATAGTTACCATGGGCTCTATAGCAATACACATACCTGTCTTCAATAAAATTCCACTGCCACGCTTCCCATAATTAGGAATTGCTGGATCCTCATGCATCTCTCGCCCGATACCATGTCCTGTAAGCTCTCGAACTATACCATAGCCCTTGGCCTGGCAACAATCTTGGATAACATGACCGATATCACCAACATGACGACCAGCTTGAGCAACTTCAATACCCTTATAAAGTGCTTCTTTCGTTGTATGAAGTAAATTCTTTACTTCTTCACAAACATCTCCAACACAAAAAGTATAACAACTATCTCCATTGAATCCATTCAACAAGGTGCCACAGTCAACAGAAATAATATCTCCATCTTTGAGAGTAACATCCTCGCTTGGGATACCATGGACGACAATATCATTCACTGATGTACATATACTTCCTGGGAAGGGAGATCCATATGGATTAGGAAAACCTTTAAAAGTAGGTATTGCTCCATTATCACGGATGAACTCCTCTGCAATCTTATCGAGGAAAAGAGTAGTCACTCCCTCTTTTATATGACGACCAACCTCAGCTAAGGTTCTACCCACTAACAGGTTGGCCTCGCGCATAAGTTCTATTTCATCTTCTGTCTTCAGAAATATATTCATCTCTCAAGATAAAGATCTAATAAGCAGAAACTCCACTATTATTACGTGTATGCCCTGAATTTAGAAGTCCATCGTAATGCCGCATCATCAAATGTGACTCTATTTGTTGTAAAGTATCAATAACAACACCCACAAGAATCAACAAAGAGGTTCCACCGAAGAACTGACCAAAAGCATCTTGGACATTCAACAGACCAGCCAAAGCAGGCATGATAGCAATGAAAGCAATAAAGAAAGCTCCAGGTAATGTAATGCGTGACATAACAGTATCAATGTAGTCAGCAGTATCCTTTCCAGGTTTAACACCTGGAATAAAGCCATTATTACGCTTCATATCTTCAGCCATTTGGGTCGGATTAAGTGTAATCGCAGTATAGAAATAGGTAAATGCAACAATGAGAACTACATAAACGCAGTTGTACGTCAGACTCTTAGTATTCATGAGAGACTGAACTACTGAACTTGTATTATCAGTTGAATACTGAACAATTGCCAAAGGAATGAACATCAAAGCCTGAGCAAAGATGATAGGCATAACATTGGCTGCGAAAAGTTTCAACGGTATATACTGACGTGCCCCACCGTATTGTTTATTTCCTACTACACGTTTTGCATACTGAACTGGAACTTTACGAGTTCCCTGTACCAGAAGGATTGATGCACATACAACGGCATAAAGAATGATTAACTCTACAATAAACATAACAAGACCACCACTAGTAATAGCCGTAAAGCGACTACTAACTTCCTGGAAGAAAGCCTGAGGCAATCTAGCGATGATACCAATCATGATAATTAGAGAAATTCCATTACCAACCCCTTTGTCCGTTATGCGCTCACCAAGCCAAAGTATGAACATTGATCCTGCAGCAAGAATAACTGTTGCGGGAATCATAAATGTAGTCCAATCGATGCCTGTAGCTAGTGCACCGGATGCTTGCATTTTTAAGTTCATTAGGTAGGACGGTGCCTGAAACAGTAGAATTACTACTGTCAGGACACGCGTATACCAATTAATTTTCTTCGTACCACTTTCGCCCTCACGTTGCATTTTTTGGAAATAAGGAACTGCAACAGCAAGAAGCTGCATAACGATAGAAGCTGAGATGTATGGCATAATTCCTAATGCGAAAATAGACGCATGGGAAAATGCACCACCAGAGAACATGTCCAAAAGCGACATAAGGCCGCCTGCGGTCTGTGACTGCAATTTTTCCAACAAGGTCGGATTTATGCCAGGAAGCACAACAAACGAACCAAAGCGGTAAATAGCTGTGAACAGAATGGTGATGAGGAGGCGCTGACGCAAGTCCTCAACTTTCCAACAGTTCTTCAGTGTCTCAATAAACTTTTTCATCAATTTAGATTATAGTTGTGTTACCACCAACTGCCTTGATTGCTTCTTCGGCAGTCTTAGAGAAAGCATTTGCTGAAACTTCTAACTTAGCTTTTAGCTCACCATTACCAAGAACCTTTACAAGCTGCTTGCCATTAGTTAAGCCAGCGGCCTTTAGCTCTTCTATTCCAATTTTAGTGAGGTTATCTTTTTCAGCAAGTTTTTGAAGAGTTGAGAGATTTACTGCGAAATACTCCTTATGGTTGATATTCTTTACCACCGAGTCCAGAACCTGGACCACGACCAATACGACGACGTGAATGTGTAGAGCCAACAGCTGGTTTCAAATTATTTAATTTCATAATTACTGTTTCTTTTTAAAGATTAATTAATCAATTACTGATACCAGGTGATGTACCTTACGGATCATACCGCGACAGCTTGGAGTATCTTCTACTTCAACAACCTGTGAAATCCTATGGAGGCCAAGTGCAAGCAAAGTGCTTTTTTGGTCTTTAGGAGCACCTATACGGCTCTTAATTTGCTTAACCTTTATTGTTGCCATTATATATATCTCCTATTTATTAACCATTAAATACTTTATCCATACTGATACCACGTTCGCCAGCAATAGTATATGCATCACGCATTTCTGCTAGAGCTGCAATTGTTGCTTTCACAAGGTTGTGAGGGTTAGAAGACCCTTTTGACTTTGCAATCACATCAGTAACACCAGCACTCTCTAGAACAGCACGCATAGCACCACCGGCTTTCAACCCAGTACCAGCTGCAGCTGGTTTAAGAAGTACATAAGCTCCACTAAAACGAGCTTCTGCCTCATGAGGAACTGTACCTTTCAATACAGGAACCTTAACAAGGTTCTTCTTTGCGGCATCAGTACCTTTCTGAATGGCAGCAGTTACTTCACCTGCTTTACCTAGCCCCCAGCCAATAACGCCATTACCGTCACCTACAACGACAATAGCTGCGAATGTGAAAGTACGACCACCTTTAGTAACCTTAGTCACACGATTGATAGCAACCAGGCGATCCTTCAGTTCTACATCACTATTTACTTTTACTCTATTCATTGCCATAATCGTTTAGAATTTAAGTCCTCCTTCACGTGCAGCATCAGCCAAGGCTTGTACTCGCCCATGATAGAGATAACCGTTACGGTCAAAAACAACCTGTTCAATACCTGCAGTTTTAGCATGTTCTGCTATGAGTGCACCAACCTTCTTAGCTTGCTCAATCTTTGCCAGTTTCTCAAGCCCGAGAGAAGATGCCGAAGCCAAGGTAGTACCTGTAAGATCATTGATAACCTGTGCGTAAATCTGCTTATTACTACGGAAAACGCTCAAACGAGGACGCTCAGCAGTTCCATTCACACTCTTACGAATGCGAAACTTTATCTTAAGTCTTCTTTGTTCTTTCTTTGTTGTCATAATCGTAATGAATTATAAAAGTTACTTAGCTGCAGCTGTCTTACCAGACTTTCTGCGAATAACCTCACCCTGGAACAGGATACCTTTACCCTTATACGGCTCAGGCTTACGGAAAGAACGGATCTTTGCACAAATGAGACCAAGCAGCTGCTTGTCAGCAGATTCAAGCGTTATGATTGGATTCTGATTACGCTCACTCTTTGTCTCAACCTTAACCTCTGATGGGAGTTGGATAAAAATTGGATGCGTATAACCAAGAGAGAACTCAACTAAATTCCCTTGATTAGAAACACGATAACCCACACGACATAATCAATCCTCCAATTAATAAATGTAGCAAAGAACCTCACCACCAATCTTTTCAGCAGCGGCTTCCTTGTCTGTCATTACACCTTTAGACGTGGAAAGGATAGCGATTCCAAGCCCGTTAATTACTCTCGGCATGTCTTTGTAACCAGTATACTGGCGAAGACCTGGAGTTGAGACACGCTTCAACTTCTTGATAGCGCTCTGCTTTGTTACAGGATCGTACTTCAGTGCGACCTTGATTGAACCTTGGGGACCATCCTCAACGAACTTGTAGTTCAAGATGTAACCCTTCTCAAAGAGAATCTTTGTGATAGATTTCTTCAAGTTAGACGCAGGTACTTCAACAACACGGTGATGAGCCATGATTGCATTTCTGAGTCTTGTCAGATAATCTGCTATTGGATCTGTCATAAATATAAAAGTTTAATTAATCGGGACTACCCCGACAATATTAAAAATCGCGTGAAAGCGGATAATGAACTGCAAAGATACAAAATAATGTTCACAATTCACTATCCGCGTCGATATTTTTGATTACCAGCTTGCTTTCTTTACACCAGGAATAAGTCCTTGAGATGCCATCTCACGGAACTGGATACGAGAGAGACCAAACTGACGAATGTATCCTTTTGGACGTCCTGTAATCTTACAACGATTATGCAGACGAATAGGGTTAGCATTCTTTGGAATAGACTGCAACTTGCGAGCAGCCTCATAAGCCTCCTCAGGATCACTTGAAGTAGCGATAATCTTCTTCAGAGCTGCGCGTTTTTCAGCATAACGAGCTACAAGCTTTGCACGCTTTACCTCGCGAGCTTTCATTGATTCTTTTGCCATATCAATTAATCGTTTTTAGCATTCTTGAATGGAA
>QWCI01000343.1_pt1 | contig 22668 bp, 20 predicted proteins | sample 1972541 | NCBI WGS metagenome assembly QWCI01 (sample SAMN09866712, study PRJNA288562) | Human oral metagenome isolate term3_saliva, whole genome shotgun sequencing... | isolation source: mouth | host: Homo sapiens | place: USA: California | reverse complement strand
TGAACCCCGCCGACCTGCGCATCGACACCTTCCGCGCATCCGGCGCGGGCGGTCAGCACATCAACAAAACCGACTCCGCCGTCCGCATCACCCACCTGCCCACCGGCATGGTGGTCGAATGCCAAGACGGCCGCAGCCAACACGCCAACAAAGCGCAGGCGATGAAAGTCCTCGCCGCCCGCCTGAACGACGCGCAAAAACGCGAAGCCCAAGCCAAAGAAGCCGCTGAACGCAAATCCCTCATCGGCAGCGGCGACCGCAGCGAGCGCATCCGCACCTACAACTACCCGCAAGGCCGCGTAACCGACCACCGCATCAACCTCACCCTGCATAAGTTGGATTTTGTGATGGACGGCGACTTGGAAGAAATCACCAACGCCCTGATCGCCGAACATCAGGCAGAACTTCTGGCGGCAATGGGTGATTGAAAAGGAAAGTAGAGGAAAAAGTAATTAACTTTTTGATATATAGAATACTGCTGTCGAGGCCGCAGCGATAAGAAGATACACCCAGTTAATCCCGAAACCATATTTTTCGGCGGAAAAATGTTCTTTAAATCTGAATAATCTTCCAACGAAAAAACATAAAAAGAAAATACTGAAGAAAAATATTCCCAAGTCGTTCCGCATACTAAATGCTCCTTTAATTCGGTTTATGTTTGTAGTTTCCCTTTTGAATTGAAAAGGATATTTTCTTTAATTAAGAGAATATCCTTTTCAATAATCAGATTATTTTTAGTGTTTAGAGAGATGACCTGTAGCAAGTCCTCCAACAGCAGAGACTCCTATCATATCAACCGCTGCTGTTATACCTACCGGTCCGCCTATGGCTCCTCCAGCCGCACCTAAAGCCGTTGCATAGGTTGCATCTCTCCAATTAAACTTACCACCACTACCTAAAACCGTACCTGCATAGGCTGCGTAACCACTGATTCCACCTGCGATTGCTCCGGGAACGGCAAATGCTCCTACAACCTTAACCAATTCACGATTATTTAATTCGCGCATAACTTAGTCTCCTTGAAAAGAAAATGTAAAGAAAATGTAAAGAAAATGTACTAAAACAACGTACAGTAATGCGACAGTTAAATATAGAAAAAGTTCATTAAATAACATATGGTTATGATGTTTTGATGTTTTCTGATTAAGTTTTGAAGGTTATAGGGTTATGTATAACCTTTGTGTTAAAGTGATAGAATGAAAAATCAGTTTAGATGTTTTTTCATTTTTGTTGATGATGAACATATCAAAAAGGACACACAACATGGCAAATGTATTGGTAGTACCGATTTCTTCCGGTGCAGACGGTTTGGTCGTTACCGGCGCGGTAGCGGCCGCACTGGGTGCGCAGACATTCCGTGCTTTCGACAATAAAGCGGAAACTTTGTTGGCGCAAGGCAAGAGCGACGATTGGTTTGATTCGCTGGTCGGCAAAGTGGAAGCATTGAAGGCGGAAAAACTGGTTATCGAAGGCATTTATCCGAATGCCGAAAAAGCCTTTCTGTTCGGTAAAAACTTTGAATTGGCGCTTTCTTTCGATGCGGCGGTAGTGTTTGCCGTGGCAGGGGATGACGTGCAAGTGCTGGCCACTCAGTTGAATCTGGCCAAACAGATCTTCGCCACTTCTCCCGACTCCGTCGCCGGTTTCGTGCTCGACGGCGCGGATGAGGCGACAGGTAGCGCGGTGGCGGAGAAAACCGGTTTGTGCTACTTCGGTTCGAGCAGCGCGATTAAAGATACCGAGCGGTTGGCCGCGCGTCAAAGCTCGCGCCTGTCGCCTGCACAGTTCCGTTTCAACCTGATTGATTTCGCACGTAAAGCCGACAAACGCATCGTTCTGCCCGAAGGAGCGGAGCCGCGTACCGTTGAGGCCGCCGCCATCTGCCACGAAAAAGGCATCGCTCGCTGCGTTTTGCTCGCCAAACGAGAGGAAGTCGAAGCTGTTGCCAAAGAGCGCGGCGTAACCCTGCCCGATTCTTTGGAAATCGTTGATCCCGCTTCCTTGGTAGAACAATATGTCGCGCCGATGTGCGAGCTGCGCAAATCCAAAGGGCTGACTCCGGAAGACGCGCGCAAGCAACTGCAAGACACAGTGGTGCTCGGTACCATGATGATGGCGCAAAACGATGTGGACGGCTTGGTATCCGGCGCGGTTCATACCACCGCCAACACCATCCGTCCGGCCTTGCAGCTCATCAAAACCGCACCGGGCGCAAGCCTTGTGTCCAGTGTGTTCTTTATGTTGCTGCCGAATCAGGTTTTGGTATTCGGCGACTGCGCGGTCAATCCGAATCCGACCGCCGAGCAACTGGCCGACATCGCCATCCAATCCGCCGATTCTGCCAAAGCCTTCGGTATCGAGCCTAAAGTCGCCCTGATTTCCTATTCCACCGTTAATTCGGGCAGCGGTCCTGATGTCGACGTCGTGGTGGAGGCTGCCAAACTGGCGAAAGAAAAACGCCCCGATTTGGCAATCGACGGCCCGTTGCAATACGATGCCGCCACCGTGCCGGATGTCGCCAAATCCAAAGCGCCAAACAGTTCCGTTGCAGGCCGGGCCACCGTCTTGGTGTTCCCTGATCTGAACACCGGCAACTGCACCTACAAAGCCGTACAGCGCACTGCCAACGTATTGAGCGTAGGCCCGTTGCTGCAAGGCTTGCGCAAACCGGTCAATGACCTGTCGCGTGGCGCGCTGGTAGACGATATTGTCTACACCATCGCATTGACCGCCGTTCAGGCCAAACAGATGGAAGGCTGATACGCCTGATAGGTTGGAGGCCGTCTGAACACCGTTTCAGACGGCCTTTTTGATGTTAAAATCGTATCGGTTAACTTTAGAAAAGAAAGCCCGTTATGTCGGTTGACGAACAATTACAGCCCCACCGCGATGCGATTGACGCGATTGATGAAGCCGTGCTCCGCCTGTTCAATGAACGCGCTGCCCATGCCCATGCCATCGGCGAATTGAAAGGCACGGGGGCGGTGTACCGACCCGAGCGCGAAGCCGCCGTGTTGCGCCGCATCCAGAGTTTGAACAAAGGACCGCTGCCCAACGAATCCGTCGCCCGCCTGTTTCGGGAGATTATGAGCGAATGTCTGGCGGTGGAACGTCCGCTGACCATTGCCTATCTCGGGCCGAAGGGAACGTTTACCCAGCAGGCCGCCATCAAACATTTCGGCCATGCCGCCTGCACCAAAGCGTGTACTACGGTGGACGACTGTTTCAAGCTGGTGGAAACGCGGCAGGCGGATTATCTGGTCGCTCCGGTGGAAAATTCTACCGAAGGTTCCATCGGCCGCACGCTGGATTTGATCGCCGTGTCGCCGCTCAAAGCCTGTGGCGAAGTCGTCGTCCGCATCCACCATAATCTGCTGCGCAAAGACAATCACCAAATCAACGGAATACGCAAAGTGTTCGCCCATGCGCAGGCATTGGCGCAATGCAACGACTGGTTGGGCCGCAATCTACCCGAAGCGGAGCGCATACCGGTTTTCAGTAATGCCGAAGCCGCGCGTATCGTAGCGGAATCAGACGACGGCACACTGGCAGCCGTCGCGGGTGTAACCGCTGCCGAAATCTACCGTCTGAGCATGGCGGCGAAATGTATTGAAGACGAGCCAAGCAACACCACCCGTTTTTTGGTGTTCGGTCATCAGGATACCGTCAGTACCGGCAGCGACAAAACTTCGCTGGTGGTTTCTGCGCCGAACAAGGCAGGGGCAATGATGTCGCTGCTGCGGCCGTTTACCGATTTAGGCATTTCTATGACCAAATTCGAGAGCCGTCCGAGCAAGTCCGCGATGTGGGAATATCTGTTCTTTATCGATATCGAAGGCCACAAAGACGACGAAAACGTGCAGGCTGCATTGAAGTTGTTGGATGAACGTGCCTCGTTTGTGAAAGTGGCCGGTTCTTATCCGACGGCAGTTCTGTAAATCAGATGAGTAATGCGAACCGCCGATCCTGTTCGCTCAGGAATGACGGCGGTTGATGAATTTAAAGAGGCCGTCTGAAAACCGAAATACGGTTTTCAGACGGCCTCTTCTGGTTTCTGGAACCCATTTTTACTGCTTGTTGTCCTCGCTGTCCAAGAAACTGCGCAGACGGTCGCTGCGGGTCGGATGGCGCAGCTTGCGCAGGGCTTTGGCCTCGATTTGGCGGATTCGTTCGCGGGTTACGTCAAACTGTTTGCCGACTTCTTCGAGCGTGTGGTCGGTGTTCATGTCGATGCCGAAACGCATACGCAACACTTTGGCTTCGCGCGGGGTCAGGCTTTCGAGCACTTCTTTGGTGACTTCGTGCAGGCTGGAATACATCGCTGCGTCGGCAGGGGCGACATTGTTGATGTCTTCGATGAAGTCGCCCAGATGCGAATCGTCGTCGTCGCCAATCGGCGTTTCCATCGAAATCGGTTCTTTGGCGATTTTCATGATTTTGCGGATTTTGTCTTCCGGCATTTCCATCAGTTCGGCCAGTTTGGCGGAATCAGGCTCTTCGCCGGTTTCTTGCAGATACTGGCGCGAAATACGGTTCATTTTGTTGATGGTCTCAATCATGTGCACCGGAATGCGGATGGTGCGCGCCTGGTCGGCAATCGAGCGGGTAATCGCCTGACGAATCCACCATGTTGCGTAAGTCGAGAATTTGTAGCCGCGCCGGTATTCGAATTTGTCGACCGCCTTCATCAGTCCGATATTGCCTTCTTGAATCAAATCAAGGAATTGCAAGCCGCGGTTGGTGTATTTTTTGGCGATGGAAATTACCAGGCGCAGGTTGGCCTGAATCATCTCCTGCTTGGCGGCGGCGGTTTCTTTTTCACTGATGACCATGTTTTTGTTGATGTCTTTCAACTCGCCGATGGAAATACGGGTTTCTTTTTCCATTTCCGCCAACTCGGTCTGTTTTTCAAGGATGGCATGACGGAAACGGTCGAGTGCGCCGCTCCATGCGTTTTCTTTGGCAATCTCGTTTTCCAGCCAGTTCAAATCGGTAATGACCGGCAGAAAATTCCGGATGAAGTAGTCTCGGTCCATGTGGACGCGGTCTAGGCAGATGTCGCGGATTTCACGCTCGAGTTTGCGGATGTTGTCTACGCGGTTGCGCAGGCTGCCGCTCAGGCTTTCGATTTGGCGGGTGGCAAAACGTACTTCCAACAACTTGCTGGCAATCGCGTCGCGGTGTTCCAAATAGGCGGCATGGCGGCTATGGTGTTTCGTCAGTTGCTCGATCATTTTGGTATAGGCCGTTTCGATTTGGACAAAATGCTCCAGCACTTTTTGCTTCAGTTCCTCCAGATTCGCGGCGGAAAGCGCGTCGGAATCGTTATTGCCGTCGTCTTCATCGTCGTCGCTTTCGTCGTCGTTTTCATTGTCGGAATCGTTATTGTCGTCGGCCGAGGCGTTGTTTTCCAGATGACCCAAGCCGAGTTCGTTCAGCAAAACCTCATTCGGGTCGATAATGGCTTCGACGACTTCGTCAACGCGGATTTCGTCATTGCGCACCTGCTCGATCAGCGCGAGGATTTCAGCTACCGAACCGGGACAGGCGGAAATGGCCTGTACCATGTTTTTCAGGGCGTTTTCGATTTTTTTGGCAATGATGATTTCGTCTTCGCGCGTCAGCAGGTCGACTTGCCCCATTTCGCGCATATACATGCGTACCGGATCGGTAGTACGGCCGAATTCGCTGTCGGCGCTGGAGAGGGCTGCTTCGGCTTCTTCAACGGCGTCGTCGTCGGTAATGGTGGCGGCGTTGTCGCTCAGCAGGATGTCTTCCGCATCGGGTGCCTGTTCTGTAACTTGGATGCCCAAGCCTGAAATCATGCTGACGATGTTGTCGATTTGGTCGGCATCCGACATGTCGTCGGGCAGGGCGTCGTTGATTTCGGAATAGGTGATGTAGCCGCGCTCTTTGCCCATGATGATGAGCTGGCGCAGGCGCGCCCGCTGCTCTTCAACGGTCAGCGGGCGGTTGTCGTCTTGATCGTGGTATTCGTCGGTATGTTTGGACATAGATTATCTCGTCGGTGTAACGGTTTTTAACAGTGCCGGCGGTATGCGGGTCTGCACCTTCCGGCAGGTGCGGAGCACGGCTCTGTGTGCTCCGAGACCGGCTGAAACGTTTGAAAACGGTTGTTCTGCGGTGGGTTCAAGACGACGCGGTTGCAGCGGGAAAAACGGTTTTCAGACGGCCTGTTTTGTTTTTGGGTTCGGCGGGAACGGGTTGTACACCGTATCGTATTGCCGGTCGGACGAAGGTCAGTTCGCCTTCGATATCAGCAGCGACATCAGTAGCTGCTTTTCATAATCGTTCAGCCCGCTTTGCGAGCTTTTTTGTTTAAGTAATTCAATTTGGCTGTATTTTAACTCATTCAAGAGTTTTTTCATGCCGATTTTGAAACTTTCGCAGTCTTCCTCATTGCCGCTTTCCATCTCGTCTGATGAATTGAGTGCCGATTGGAAGATTTGGTTCAATGCGGTTTCGTATGGCGACCCGCGCATATGCTCCAAAATCTGCGCGCTGCTCGGCGGCTGGGGGTGGCTTTTTATCATTTCCGCCAGATTGGCCAAACAGGCGAAATCACCGGTCAGGGGCAGATATTCGGGCAGGTCTATATATGATGCCCATGCCGGATTTATCAAGAGGCTGCGGATTTGCCGCTGCACCAGTGTCAGCATGACCGGTTGTTTGATGGATATGGCCGGCAGTTTGTAGCTTTTCTGCTTTACATGATGCTTGGGAGCTTCCTGCCCGAGTAGTTGGGCAAGGTTGTCAGGGTCGATGCCGACCAGTTCGCTTAGGCGTTGTTTCAGCAGAAAACCCAATGCCGGCGCGGTAATCTGTGCCAGCAACGGCGAGCTGGTTTTCACCAATTCAGCCTTGCCTTCCTGCATATTGAGGTTGAGGCCGTCTGAAAGAACGTTCCAGAAATATTCCGACAGCGGTTTGCTTTGGTGCAGTAGCGCATCTTCAAACTGGGCTTTGCCGTAGGCGCGGACGTAGCTGTCGGGGTCGTGTTCTTCGGGCAGGAACAGAAAATGCAGCGATTTGCCGTCTTTGAGCTGCGGCAGGGCGTTTTCCAGCGCGCGCCAAGCGGCTTTGCGGCCTGCGCTGTCGCCGTCGAAACAGAAATAGATGTCGTCGGTCTGGCGCATCAGGATTTTGACGTGCTCGGCGGTAGTGGCGGTGCCGAGTGCGGCGACGCTGTAGCCGATGCCGAACTGCGACAGGGCGACGACGTCCATATAGCCTTCCACCACCAAAATACGGCCCGCGTCTTTAATGGCGGCGCGGCCTTCATACAGGCCGTAGAGGTTTTTGCCCTTGTCAAACAAAGGCGTATCGGGCGAGTTGAGGTATTTCGGTTTGGAATTGTCCAATACGCGCCCGCCGAAACCGATGACTTGCCCGCGCGGGTCACGGATGGGAAACATGATGCGGTGGCGGAAGCGGTCGTAATACTTGCCTTCGTTGGCGATGACCATGCCGCTGTCCACCAGCGCGGTGTTGGGATAGGGTTGGAATACTTGCGCAAGCGGCTGCCAGCCGTCGGGCGCGTAGCCTAAGCCGTAATGGGCGATAACTTCTGCGCTCAGGCCGCGCTTGTCCAAATATTCTTTGGCAGCCGGATTGAATTTTAACTGTTGGGCGTAGAAATCCGCCGCCGCCGCAACGGTTTCTTCCAGTGTCTGCTGTTTTTTCTTACGCTCGGCACGGACTTCCGGATTGTCGTTCCGCCCGCGCACCTGCGGCACGGTCATGCCTACGCGGTCGGCCAGATATTGCACCGCTTCGGGAAACGACAGCCCTTGGTGTTCCATAACGAAACCGATGGCCGAGCCGTGTGCGCCGCAACTGAAGCAATGGTAAAACTGCTTGCTCGGGCTGACGGAAAAAGACGGGGTTTTCTCCTTGTGGAACGGACAGCAGGCCATATAGTTCGCGCCGCTTTTTTTCAGCGGAACCTGTTCGTCGATGATGTCGACCACATCGACTTTGGCCAGGAGTTCGTCTATAAATTCGCTCGGTATCATGGAGGCGGAGATCCGTCATTTTCAGACGGCCTTATGTTCAGGCGCTTAATACGGCTTTCAGGATTTTGTTGACTTCGCCCATATCGGCTTTGCCGGCCAGCGAAGTTTTCAGTACGCCCATGACTTTGCCCATGTCGGCCATGCCGGATGCGCCCGTTTGCGCTACGGCGGCGGCAACGGCGGCTTGGATTTCTTCTGCAGACATCATTTGCGGCAGGTAGCGGTGCAGGATTTCCATTTCGGCGTTTTCTTTGTCTGCCAAGTCCTGACGGCCTGCTTCTGCGTAGATTTTGGCGCTATCTTTGCGCTGTTTGACCATTTTGGTCAGGATGGCAGTAATTTTGGCGTCGTCCGCTTCGATGCGTTCGTCCACTTCAAATTGTTTGACGGCGGCGTTAATCAGGCGGATGGTGCCCAGAGACACTTGGTCTTTGGCGCGCATGGCGGTTTTCATGTCTTCGGTCAGTCGCTCTTTCAGGCTCATTTTCTACTCGCTTTTCTCAGGTTGTTTTAGATGGCTTTACGGAAATGCTCCGTCGGACGGAAAGAAAAACACACCGCTGAACAAAGCCGGCGGTGTGCTGCGTCAATCACAGGGCAGGCCTGTAACCGGTCGCTTCCGATTAGTACATTTTCGGGGGAAGCTGTTGGCTACGCAGGCGTTTTTGCAGGCGTTTCACTGCGGCTGCTTTTTTGCGTTTGCGTTCGGTAGTCGGCTTTTCGTAGGCTTCGCGGGCACGTAGCTCGGTCAGCAGGCCGGTTTTTTCTACGGCGCGTTTGAAACGGCGCATAGCAACTTCAAAGGGTTCGTTTTCTTTTACACGGATTGCAGGCATTTTATTTCCTTTAATTTAAATCGTAATATTCGTTTTGAGTCCGTCTGAAAAAGGATTTTGTGTCGTTTCAGACGGCCTGCGGATGGGGTGGTCCGTATCGCTGGTGTGCCGTATGCGGCTTCGGCGGGATACGCGCGCCGTGATGTGAACATCACCTCCTAACGGGTCGGCATCTGCCGGTCGGCGGCCTCTTTCAGGCCGGTAAACAATCGGGCGATTATCTTATAAGTGCGGCGTTATGTCAAGGCGGCGGAGGGCGCGCGAGGCCGTCTGAAAACCGGTTTGCCGTCAGTTTCGGATGACTTTGCGGACCTGCGGGATGGTGTGCAGATTGTGGATGATGCGGTTGAGTTGTTCCAAATCGGCGGTTTTGACGATAAATCTGAATTCGACGAAGCCTTCGGTTCCGTCTTGCGTACGCGAGGGAGTGTCCACGGATTCGATGTCTGCGCCGGAGTTGGAAATGGCTTGTGCCATCAGTGCAAGTAGGCCGTGAGTATCTGCCGACTGGATGAGCAGGATGGTGCGGTAGGTTTGGTTGCCGATGTTGTCCCAACCGGCGTCGAGCTGCTGTTCGGGATCGGTTTTGAGCAGGGTGGGGCAAATGTCGCGGTGGATAATCATGCCGCGGTCTTTGGTCAATACGGCGCGGACAGGGTCGCCCGAGACGGGGTGGCAGCATTCGGCCAGATGCACGCGGCCGGTTTCTTGTCCGTTGATTTTAATCGGACTGAGCTTGATTTCGCTGCCGAAGTGTTCGCCCGCCAGTTCGGCGATGTGCATGGCGACGGAAACGGGCAGGGTGTGGCCCATGCCGACGTTGTAGAGCACTTCTTCAAACGAGGTTTGCTTGTCGTTGAGATCGGCAAGGTATTTTTCTTTGAGGTCGTCTGAAAGCAGGATGTCTTTCGGCAGCAAGCTGGAAAGGGCTTTTTGCAGCAGGTTTTCGCCGAGGACGATGGCATCGCGGTGATTGAGGTTTTTGACGTACTGGCGGATGGCGCTGCGCGCACGGCTGGAAACGGCGAAATTGAGCCAGGCGGGGTTGGGTTTGGCGTGTTCGGAGGTGATGATTTCCACCGAATCGCCGGTTTTGAGCTTGGTACGCAGCGGCATCATGGTGTTGTTGATGCGGGCGGCGACGGTTTTGTGGCCGATGTCGGTATGGACGGCATAGGCGAAGTCTATGGGTGTGGAACCTTTGGGCAGAGTGAGGATTTTGCCTTTCGGGGTAAGGATGTAGACTTCGTTGGGGAACAGGTCGACTTTGATGTGTTCCAAAAATTCGATGGCGTTCGCACTACTGGCTTGCAGGTCGAGGATGTTTTTCAGCCATTGGTTGGTATGGAGTACGGCTTGGTCTACGGTGTTTTCGCCGGATTTGTAAATCCAGTGGCCCGCAACGCCTCCTTCGGCGACGGCATCCATTTCGCGTGTGCGGATTTGAACTTCGATGGGTAGGCCGTAAGGGCCGACGAGGGTAGTGTGCAGACTTTGGTAGCCGTTGCTTTTGGGGATGGCGATATAGTCTTTGAAACGGCCGGGTTTGGGTTTGTAGAGAGTGTGCAGCGCGCCGAGCGCGGCGTAACAGGCGGGAATGCTGTCGACGATGACGCGGAAGCCGTAAATGTCCATCACGTCGGCGAAGCGCAGTTTTTTCGCCAGCATTTTCTGGTGGATGCTGTACAGGTTTTTTTCGCGGCCTTTGATTTTGGCTTCTATGTTGGCTCCGACCAGCCGCTGGCTGAACGCGTGCAAGACTTTACCGACTACGTCGCGGCGGTTTTTACGGCTGTTGTTCATGGCCTTGCGCAGGGTTTCGTAGCGGTTGGGGTGGAGGTTTTTAAACGATAAGTCCTGCAATTCCTGATAGGCGTTGTTCAGGCCGATGCGGTTGGCGATTTGGGCGTAGATTTCGAGGGTTTCTTTGGCGATGCGGCGGCGTTTGTCGGGGCGCATGGAACCGAGCGTGCGCATGTTGTGCAGGCGGTCGGCGAGTTTGACGACGATAACGCGCACGTCTTTGGTCATCGCCAGAATCAGTTTGCGGAAACTTTCGGCCTGATGCTCTGCTTGGTCTTCGAATTTGAGTTTTTCAAGTTTGGAAAGGCCGTCCACCATTTCGGCGATGGTATCGCCGAATTCCGCTGCCATTTCGATTTTGGATACGCCCGTGTCTTCCAATACATCGTGCAGCACGCCCCCGCACAGGCCTTGGATGTCCATGTGCCACATGGCAAGCTGGGTGGCGACGGCGAGCGGGTGGGTGATGTAGGGTTCGCCGCTTTTACGGGTTTGTCCGTCGTGGGCGCGAAACGCGAAGGCAACTGCTTTTTCAAGCTCTGCCTGTTCGTTTTCGCTGAGGTACGATGCGGTGCGGAACAGAAGTTCGCGGGCTTCGGCGGTCAGCGCGTCGTAAGGGGCGGTGGGCTGTGGGGCTGGCATTTCAGACGGCCTTTTTGTTTTGTGTGTGTCGGGGCGGCATTCCGAATGACGCGGGCGGGGTGTGCGGGGAAGTGTTCGGATGATTCTTTGAATGAAGGCGGCCGGCGGTCGGGATTTTCAGTTTTGCGAGAAAGAAACCGTGCCGCACGGGCCGTGCGGTTGTTTTAGGTTATTTGTTGCGTTTGAGCAGTTCCATGCCGATTTCTCCGGCGGCGATTTCGCGCAGCGCGGTAACGGTCGGTTTGTTGTGGCGGATGTCGTCTACCAGCGGGGTGTTGCCGTTTTCAAGCTGGCGGGCGCGGCGGGCGGCGACCAGCGTCAGGTCGAAGTGGTTGGGGATTTTGCCTGTGCAGTCTTCAGTGGTGATACGGGCCATGTCAGTCGTCTTTCTTATCGGATGAAATAAAAGCGTATTTTCGCTGTTTTTTAGGAATTTTCCAACAGGTTTTCTATAAAGGGCTTCTGTACTGTCTGTTTCAGACGGCCTGCTTTGATGATGTGGAGCAGATCGGCTTCGGCGGTGTTCAAATCGTCGTTGACGACGATGTAGTCGAACAAGGGGGCTTGCCCGATTTCGTGGCGTGCTTTGTCCAAACGGGTACGGATGACTTCCTCGCTGTCGGTGCCGCGGTTGGTCAGGCGTGAGGCGAGGATTGCAAACGACGGCGGCAGAATGAAGATGCTGCACGCTTCAGGCAGGAGGCGGCGGACTTGCTCCGCCCCCTGTACGTCGATTTCCAAAATTACGTCGTATCCTTGGCTGCGCAGTTCGTCTACGCCGGCGATGCTGGTGCCGTAATAGTTGCCGAATACGTCGGCGTGTTCTAAAAAGGCGTTTTGGCGGATGAGCGACTCAAATTCTTCTTTGGGTACGAAGTGGTAGTGGACACCGTGCCGTTCGCCTTCACGCGGTTGGCGTGTGGTATGGGAGATGGAGACGCGGATGTCGCCGTTGTTTTTCAGCAGGCGGGAAACCAAGGTGGTCTTGCCTGTGCCTGAAGCGGCGGAAATGATGAAAATATTGCCTTTTTTGTTTGTCTGCATAATGGTTTTTGCTGCGGAAAACTATCTTTTCATTATAACACAAAGCGCCATATCCGCATTTTCAGGCGGCATCGGGTAGTGGTAGTGTCTCAGTTTGAAATTTTCAAATTTTCGCAACAGGTTCAGGAACCAGTTGAACAATCTCCTCTATGCTCCAGACATGATCACTAACCCCAGCGGCCATCGCAGGGGTAATACGCAATGATTTATGAATGCGCGCAAAATTGTAGTACGTAAAATGTAGGCTGATGGCATTCATGTGATTATCAAGTTTTTTGCTAAAAGCGTTGGTTAAGCGGGTAAAGCTGCGTATGTGCATACGCATGGTTAAATTTTGTCGCTCTACGTAGCTCGTGCTGATGTATTGCTCCAATGGATTGCCGGAAATTACTTTTTTGTGTGTTCCCTTAAAACCTATTTGAGAGTAGCGTCGCTTATCTTCGCCCAAATTGAATTCCATACAACTTAATCAGCATGGCATAGTCAATGTCACCGCCAAAGGCTTTTTCGGTTGCCTCTAAGTAGTAAGAATGATGGCCAGTAGTCAATTGAGTCCTGTGTGCCAACCGTTTAGCGACATAGCACATAAATAATTCTGCACATTCAGCGCTTCTTGTCCCGACCAACCAACTGAGTATGAGTTTGGATTCAGTATCAAGTACCGTCCAATGTATAAACATCACCATAACCCAAAATACCCTTTAATTCTTCAGGAACGTCGCGCTGTTTGGCATAAATAAAATTCCAAATTTTTCATCACATTGAACTAATTTACTGGTAAGATTACGCAAATTAAGGTCTTGATATTCAAAATAAGCCCTACCTGTCTCAACCAATAATTTAGTAATAGTATTGATTGAGCAACCAGCAATTCTCTCTATTGAATGCATAGAACACCCTTCAATAAGAATCTAGATTATTTGTATTTTTTTTTATCAATAGGCAAAATGTTCATAGCTAAAATCCTTTTAAAATTCAGTTTGAATTTTAGCATAGAATAAATCGCTTTTTTTTTAATTTTAATCGTATGCTTTTGTAAAAGAATCATTATGAATTATAAAGACATAAAAACAGCCAGCCAGCCAGTCAATTATATAGGATTAACTCAAAAAACATTTTCACAAGCAAAATTTGAGTTTGATAATAATTACTCAAATATTAAAGACTTTACAGGGTTTATTTCAGAGCATTTAACTCATAATCCTAAATCAATATTAAAGAAAACTAATGATACTCCCAATGAACAATATTATAAATGGCAATTTCTTTATGCTATTGTTCATAGTGGGTTAGTACCAAAAGATTATATCGGCACAGAAATCCATTTTCCCAAAGGCAATAAATCATCAGCAGCATTAAAAATTGATGCCGCTATTTTTGATAATAAAGATTGGTTTAAACATTATCAAAACTATCATCTAAAAAATGATTTAGATAGCTTGGAATGGTTACGAGACCACATGATAGTCGCTATTGAGTTCAAAAAAGAAGATAATAAAAATATTTCTGAAGTGTGGGATAAACAGCTTAAAGCCTATATGAAAGAAAGTAATAAAAACTTTTGTCTAGGTGTTTTATATGATACTGAACGCTTATATTTATTCAAAAAACACAATGGTAAATTTTTACGTTTTAGCGATGAATATAATACCAAAGGTGATGAGAGTAAAATCAAGGAATTATCTTTAAGCCTGCCAGACCCTTATTTAAATATTCCAAAATTTGATGTTTTGTTAGATATTGAAAATAAAAAAGAAAAAGATTTATCAAAACAGACAATTTGGGATTTGGATATTATTTCAGGCGTACATTCTACACAAATTAACGATGTGATGAGTAGTATTTTGCGGACTATGGATAAGGTCGGCTTAACTAATCAACGTGGATTTGAGATTTTAATTCAAATTTTATCCTTAAAAATTTTTGATGAAAAGCGCAACGAGAAAAATACTAACCATTATCTTGATTTTTATATTACGCTTGATGAGAAAAAATATTACTCATTAGCCGATGATAATATACAACAATTTTTAAAGCGTATTCATCAATTACGAGACAAAGCATCTAGTGAGTATTTTCGTATTTTGGAGAATAATGCGTTTGATGATAAAAACGAAAATCACATCAAGGTGTTAATTGAAGTTGTTAGCCAATTTCAAAACTACTCTTTTGTGCGTTCGCATAAAACCGACCTATATCAGCTTGTGTTTTATAAGTTCGCCACACCATTTGCCAAAGATAATAACACTCAATTTGTAACACCCCTACCACTCATTGATTTTTTAGTCAAAATTGTTAATCCTAGAAATGGCGAAACCGTGATTGACCCAACGGTCGGTATTGCTGACTTTTTATCAGTCTCTTATGTCAATTCAAATGGTAAATTAGATGACGGTAATATTTTTGGTATAGATATTGACGAACAAATGGTTATGCTGGCTACCTTAAATATGTTGTTAAATGGCGATGGTAATGCAACCATTGAAGCTAAATCTGGCTATGGTTCGCTGTTATTTAAATTTAACCATAAGGGCGATATTTTGGAGCTTGTGCCGTCTATGAACCAAAACGGCAATTGGGATAACCGCCCAGATAAAAACAAACTCAAAAAATTTGATGTGGTTTTAACTAATCCCCCTTTTGGTGAAGATCGTGCCTTTACGCCAAAAGATAATAAAGATAAAGAGGTAATTGAATGTTATGAGCTGTGGCATTTGTACGGCAACAAAGGAGATGATGGAGATACAGACGATAAAAAGAAATCTAAAAAACAGGTTACAAAAATTGATTTGGGCGTGGTATTTTTGGAAAATGCTTATCGTATTTTGGAAGATGGCGGAAGAATGGGTATTGTGTTGTCTAATTCTATTGCCAGTATTGATAGCCATAAAATAGCCCGTCAGTGGCTGATGGATAAAATGCGAATTGTGGCGATTTTTGATTTACCTGCTAATGTGTTCGCAGAGACAGGCGTAAATACGTCTATTATTGTGGCATATAAGCCAACGGTTGATGAGCTTAAAAAATTAAAAGCGAAGAATTATCAAGTCTTTGCTAAAGATATTCAAAAAGTGGGTTATGAAGTTAAAACCAGTAAGCGTGTCAAACAATTTGTACCGACTTATAAAATTGATTATGAAACCTTTGATATACAGATTGATGACGAAGGCAATCCGATGTTAGATGAAGATTTTAGCCAAACGATTGCTGATTTTAAACAATGGTGTGTATCGCAAGAACAGGTGTTGCAAGATATGTTTATTAAGGCGAAATAATCATGAGTAACTATATTCATACCCCAAAAATAATTAGCTACAACGATATTGTAGAACATGATTTTAGCTTATCGTCTTCACGACATAAAAAATTTGAAATTACTAATCAAAACTGTAAATTAGTCAAAGATTTTTTAACTCGTGCTTTATCTCGCAAATATTTAGGTGTAGAAGTTGGTTCGGCAAATTATATCGGAAAATCTAACCATTATTTTTTGCGTACTAAAGCCTTGCAAGACCATTCTTACCTGCCTGAAATCACCCCTGAAACGGTATTACCGATTATGCCAAACTGTTTTGTTAAAATGAATTTAAAAGCAGGGGATTTGATTATTTCCAAAGACAGCAATATTGGCGAAATTGTGATTTTGGATAAAGATTATCCTAATGTTATGCTATCAGGGGCGTTGTATAAACTACCTGTAAATCAGCATAAGTATTATCTACTTGCTATGATGAAACACAATATTTTTCGTGAGCAGTTAGACTTTATCGTACCTAAAGGGGCAACTATTCGCCATGCCAAGACATTGTTTTTGGATTGTAAAATCCCTATGCCAAGTGAAAATACAGATAATGTTATTCAATTTATGGAGAATCTAACCCAAGCGATTGTCAATAAACAGCGATTGATTAAAGAACGCCACCAAGCAATTTTGGCGGCGATTGAAAAAGAATTATTGGATAATCAAAAAGACAATATATTTTCTTATGACTATCCAAGCATTAATTATATTCAAGAAAATGGAAGAATGGACGCTACGTTTTATTCTGAATACTATAAGAAACTAATTTTCCCTGTGCTAAATTATAGTTATGGTCATGCACCATTAACAGAGCAAGGTTTAGAATTAAAGCCTGGTCCGAGTTTGGAGATAAAACTTCTTGAAACAAGAATTGATAGTGATTATTTCATTAAAGGTTTTTATAGACTAATTACACCCAAACAGATTTTAAATACAGGGGTTATTAATAAGGAAAGATTCATTGGTACACCTAAAAAAATACCAACAATAAAATTTGGAGATATTTTATTTGGTGAAAGTGGGACAGGTAGAACAATGGTTTATTTAGATGATTGTAATAACACAATTAATAACGCCCATGCCCATATTTTAAGACCAATTAAAGATAAATGTACTTTAGACAAGGCAATTACTATTCGCTCTATAATGCAATATTATAAAGAAAAAGGCATTACTGATTGTCTAACGGTTGGTGGCAATGGTGGACATTTATCCCCATCTTATTTCGATAGGGTTTTTATACCAAACTTCCCAACCGAAAAACAACAAGAAATCACCAAGCTATACCACAATCCAATCACTTACGATGTAAAAAACGCTACGTTAGATAATTTTCTTGAATTAGATAATGAATTTAACAGTCAAGCAGGTATCTATGAACTGGATAAGACTGCAAAACAGTTACAAATTATTCTAAATCAAACGATTGAGAATATTATTAATGATGAAGTTGTGAATATTGCTTTTGAGTGATTTAATTCAAAAGAGTAATGAATGGTATGCTTGATAGGCCAATCATTACTCTTTTAACTCACTATACTTTAATCTATTTCTTCATCATTTTGAGCAATTGATGGGACCTGAACTTTTGACGTTGTTTGGGGTGTAAGCATAATATGCTCTTGCTCTGCTTTTTCAGCAACAGCTTTTGCCAGTTGATTAAAATCTAGTCTTTAGCGTTTTTTATAGTAAGCATAAACTACCACAAAATATACCTATTGGTATTTCAAAGTGAGACACTACCCAGCATCGGCATGGAGGCGGGATTTCGGGTAAAATGTCCGTTTTTAGCTTACATAAACAAAGTGTTTGAAAACTTCTATCTGAGGAATAAATAAAAATGTTGATTCATCCTGAAGTGATGGGTGTGGAAGCGTTGGCGGCGAAAATCCGCAAAATTGAAAACTGGCCGCAAAAGGGTATTTTGTTTCACGATATTACGCCGGTGCTGCAAAGTGCGGAATATTTCCGCCTGCTGGTGGATTTGTTGGTGTACCGCTATATGGGGCAGAAAATCGATGCGGTGGCGGGGCTGGATGCGCGCGGATTTATCATCGGTGCGGCCTTGGCATATCAGTTGAACGTGGGTTTCGTCCCCATCCGTAAAAAAGGCAAGCTGCCGTTTGACACCGTATCGCAGAGCTATGCTTTGGAATACGGCGAGGCGACGGTGGAAATCCACACCGATGCCGTCAAAAAAGGTGCACGGGTGTTGCTGGTGGATGATTTGGTGGCGACTGGCGGCACGATGCTGGCGGGTGTGGAGCTTATCCGCAAGCTCGGCGGCGAGGTGGTCGAGGCTGCTGTGATTCTGGAATTTACCGATTTGACCGGCGGTGAAAAAATACGCGCAAGCGGTGTGCCGCTGTTCAGTTTGTGCCGGAACAAGGGTTGCATGTAGCCTTTCGGGTATCAAAAAACGAAAAAAGGCCGTCTGAAAATAAGCGTTTCTGCTTTTTCAGACGGCCTTTTAACAGTTTTTTAGATGACATAAAAGTAAATGCAGACAAACTGCGCCAGGCTGCCGCCGAGTACGAATAAATGCCAGATGCCGTGGCCGTGTTTGATTTTCATGTCGTTGACAAACCAGTAAATTCCGGCGCTGTAAAGAATGCCGCCGAGTGCGAGCCAGAACAATCCCGCGGCAGACAGGATTTTGGCCAGAGGATACATGGCAACCAGAATCAGCCAGCCCATGATGACGTATAACGCCATAGACAGCCGCCGCTTTTCACTTTTCCGCCCTATGGTCAGCTCTTGGGTGATGCCGAACAGGGCCAGTCCCCAAGAAACGCCGAACAGCGACCAGCCCCAGCCGCCCTTGAGCGTAACCAGCGTAAACGGCGTATAGCTTCCGGCGATGAGCAGATAAATCATGCAGTGGTCGATTTTTTGCAGGACGGCTTTTGCTTTCGGTTGGGGAATGCTGTGGTAGAGGGTGGAACCCAGATAAAGCAGAATCAGGCAGATGCCGTAGGTCAGCGCGCCCGCGAGTTTGTAGGGGTCGAAATTGACGGCTGCTTTGACGGTCAGCAGCACCATGCCCGTAACCGCCAGCATGGTGCCGATTAAATGGCTGTATGCGTTGAACCGTTCGCCTTTGTACATAAAATTGATTCTTACTTTGGATGAAAGAGCGCCAGTGTACGCTAAAGCCGGTACAAAAGGGCGGCGGCAAGCATAAAGATTGGTTAAGGCCGTCTGAAAAACAGGCAAGGGCGGAAAGGTTCTGGGTGTTTTGCCTATTCGGAACGGCAAAGGTGAATGCAAAAAACGCTTTCACCGGAAAATGAAAGCGTTTTTAATAAACTGGCACGCCCACGGGGAATCGAACCCCGGTTACCGCCGTGAAAGGGCGATGTCGATGGGCGCGGAATATTCTTGTGGCGCACCCGGAGCGATTCGAACGCCCGACCCTCTGGTTCGTAGCCAGATACTCTATCCAACTGAGCTACGGGTGCAGTGCAAGAAAGATTGAGATTATAGGTATGTGGTGCCGACCCGTCAAGCATTGTACTGAAAAAAGTCAAAAATGCGGGTAGAATGCGCGCTTGTTTGTTGAATTTGCTGGAAAAGAAAAATGACGCACACAATGCGTTGGCCCAATCTGGCCGCCGCTTTCGCGGGATTCGGGCGGCCTGTAGCCGTGGTTGATTTGGAATCGACCGGCGGTAATTTTTACCGCGACCGCATTACGGAAGTGGCGGTGTTGCGTTTCGAACGCGGAGTGGCGAAGCGTTACGAGTGGCTGGTCAATCCGCAACAGCCGATACCGAAATTTGTGGCGGAGTTGACAGGGATAACCGATGAAACCGTATCCGGCGCGCCGGTGTTCGCCGACATTGCGGCCGACTTGCTGCCGCTGTTGCACGGGGCGGTGGTGGTGGCGCACAACAGCCGCTTCGATTATACCTTTCTGCGCCACGAGTTCCGGCGGGCGGGCATGGATTTTGCCGCGCCCGCGCTTTGCACCGTGCAGCTGTCGCGCCGCCTGTATCCTCAGTTTTACAGGCACAACCTCGACAGCATCATCGAACGCTTCGGCATTGCGGTGGAAAGCCGCCACCGCGCGATGGCCGATGTGGCGGCGCTGAGTGATTTTTTGGAACGGAGTCTGGTTGAAAAAGGTGCGGAAGAATGGGAGCGTCATTGCCGCAGTCTGATGAATCCGAAAATGCTGCCGGCTTCGTTGCCGGAAGAATTGTCGCACCGCCTTTACCGTCTGCCCGACAGCAGCGGCGTGCTGATATGGCTGGACGAATCGGAGGGTGCGCTGGCGGTGAGGGTGCACGAACGGGCTTATTCGGAAACGGCGGCGGCGCTGCATGGCGGGAATATTCCGCCGTATGTGGCGCATGCCGCCGAGGTGCGCTTCTTGCCTGCCGCGGGCGGTTTGCACGCTTTATGGTTGAAGGCGCAGGCCGAGCGGGAATATGCGTTGAGGCCGTCTGAAAAATCGGGAGGCTATCTGACGGTGAACTTTGTTCCCGACGAGCGCGGGGCGTTGCAGGCGCGGATTGTACCGCTGGCCAACGGCAGCCGCGACGGGCGGCCTTACGGTTTGTTCGTTCACAAAAAAGCCGCCCGCCGCGCATTGGCGGCATGGGCGCTGGAACACGGGCTTTGTCCGGATTCGCTGAACATTTTGCCGGAAAAACACGCCCAAGGCCTGCCGTGTCCCGTACATGCCGTCGGACGGTGCGGCGGCGGTTGCGGACGGCAGGACGGTATCGGGAGGCAGAACGAACGCATCCTGACGGCGGCGCACCTGCTGCCCGTTACCGATTGGGGCAGGGTGCGCGAGATGGAAGTTACCGAAACCGATGCGCTGACGGGCGAAAGCATCACTTTGCGCTGCGCGGGCGGAGCATTGGCCCTGCCCGACGGAAGCTGGTATTTTGACGACACGCTGCCCGCTGTGTTGAAAGCCAAGTTCAAACAGGGCAGGGACGGAATAAAAGTGGTGGCTTGAGTTTTCAGACGGCCTCGAGCTTTATTTTGTTCTCAATCCGCGCCGCGTGCGCGGTGCTCGTAGAACTGTGCCTGCCAGTCGGCGAATTTGCCCTGTTCGATGGCTTCGCGCATTTCGGCCATGATGGTTTGGTAGAAATGCAGGTTGTGGATGGTGTTCAACTGCGCGCCCAAAATTTCGCCGGCGCGGTGCAGGTGGTGCAGGTAGGCGCGGCTGAAGTTTTGGCAGGCGTAGCAGGTACAGGATTCGTCGAGCGGGCGGGTGTCGTGTTTGTGCTTGGCGTTTTTGATTTTGATGTCGCCGAAACGGGTGAACAGCCAGCCGTTGCGGGCGTTGCGGGTGGGCATGACACAGTCGAACATGTCCACGCCGTGCGCCACGCCGTACACCAAGTCTTCCGGCGTGCCGACGCCCATCAGGTAATGCGGTTTGTGTTCAGGCAGTATGGGGCCGACGGCGCGCAGCATACGGTACATTTCGGGCTTGGGTTCGCCGACGGACAAGCCGCCGATGGCGAGGCCGGGGAAGTCGAGCTGTTCCAGCCCGCGCAGGGACTGTTCGCGCAGGTCTTCGTACATCGCGCCCTGCACGATGCCGAACAGGGCGTTGGGGTTGTTCAAATCTTCAAAGGCTTTTTTGCTGCGTTCCGCCCAGCGCAGGCTCATTTGCAGCGATTTTTCGGCCTGTTCGCGCGTGGCTTCGCCGGGGGTGCATTCGTCGAGCTGCATGGCGATGTCGGAGTTGAGCACGGTTTGGATTTTCATCGAGATTTCGGGCGAGAGGAAGAGTTTGTCGCCGTTAATCGGGCTTTTGAAGGTGCAGCCTTCTTCGGTGAGTTTGCGCATGTCGGATAGCGAAAACACTTGGAAACCGCCGGAGTCGGTCAAAATCGGTTTGTTCCAGCCGATAAAGTCGTGCAGGCCGCCGAACTGTTCGATGACTTCGAGGCCGGGGCGCAGCCATAAATGGTAGGTGTTGCCGAGGATGATTTGGGCCTTGATGTCGTGCAGGTTTTGCGGGGTCATGGCTTTGACCGAGCCGTAGGTGCCGACGGGCATGAATACGGGGGTTTCGATGCTGCCGTGGTTGAGTTCCAATGTACCGCGGCGGGCGTGGCCGTCTTTGTTGTGTAAGGTGAATTTAAGCATGATGGTTTTGTTTTTTAATGGTTTCCGTCAACCGGAGTAAAAGCGGATTATAAAGGATTTTGCGGCCGGAACGTGCTTCGGATTGTATGGAGGCCGTCTGAAACGGTTTTCAGACGGCCTCCGGTTTGCGTTGCGGACGGCTGGCTTATTCCAGCACTTCTTCCGTTGTTCCGTTTCCGACGGGAACGTAATTGCCGAAGGTAACGGGCGGCGGGAGCAGGGAGTTCAGGTTCAGCGTGGCGGCGTTGAGGGTGGGATAGCCGCTGAACGTTACCGAGTAGCCGCCGTTGCCCGAACTGCGGATTTTGGCGTGCGCGCCCAGCGGGAAGGTGGATTTGTTGGCGATATGGCCGAACGGGAAGCCGGTCAGCACGGGCACGCGGATGGTGCGCTGGATTTGGCTGACGACCGACGGGAAATCGTAGCTGGAGTCGTAAATGTCGCGGATGGTACCCATGCGGAAATCGCCGAAGACGATGGCGCGCTGTTTTTGCAGAATCCCCGCCAGATACAGCGTGTTGAGCATACGTTCGATGCGGTAGGGCTGTTCGCCCACGTCTTCGATAAACAGGATGCCGCCCTGGATGTCGGGCATGTAGGGCGAACCTGCCAAAGAAGCCAGCACGCTGAGGTTGCCGCCCCAGAATGTGCCTTCCGCATTGACGTCGCTGCGCTGGATGACGGGGACGTCGACGGTGTTGCCGGCGGAGGTCGAGCCGCGGATGAACGAGTCCATCGTATAGGTGCTGGGCTGCGGTTTGCCGAATTCGCTGTACACCATCGGGCCGGCGAAGCTGGGGACGTTGCCTTTGGCGAGCAGGGCGAGCTGGACGGCGCAGACGTCGCTGAAACCGAAAAACAGCGTGCCGCGTTCGCGCATCCTTGC
>QWCI01000509.1_pt1 | contig 22699 bp, 18 predicted proteins | sample 1972541 | NCBI WGS metagenome assembly QWCI01 (sample SAMN09866712, study PRJNA288562) | Human oral metagenome isolate term3_saliva, whole genome shotgun sequencing... | isolation source: mouth | host: Homo sapiens | place: USA: California | reverse complement strand
AGAAAAAATATTGGCAGATACTAATCCAAAGTATGCGTTAGTTGCCTTTGATAAAGGAAAACAAACGTTTAGACACCAAAGTTATGAAGCATACAAAGGTACTAGGGATAAAACTCCTAGTGAGTTAGTAGAACAATTCGGGTATGTAAGAGAACTTCTTGATTCATATGGAATAAAGTATGAAGAACATTTTGATTATGAAGCGGATGATATTATTGGAAGTTATGCTAAAATTGCTGAAAAAGAAGGTTTAGAAGTAATAATAGTGACTGGAGATAAAGACTTAACTCAACTAGCTAGTGATAACATAACAATCTATTATACTAAACGTGGTGTTACAGATATAGATTATTATACACCTGAGTTTATTGCTGAAAAATATGGATTAACTCCTGAACAAATCGTTGACATGAAAGGTCTTATGGGAGATAAGAGTGATAATATCCCTGGAATTGCTGGAGTTGGTGAAAAAACTGCGATAAAATTACTGACTGAATATAAAACTGTAGAAAATGTACTAGAAAATATTGATAATATTAGTGGTAAAAAACTAAAAGAGCGTCTAACAGAAGGTCGAGAAGATGCTCTATTAAGTAAAAAACTAGCAACTATTTATACTGAAGTTCCAGTTGATAATAAGTTAGAAGATTTAACATATAGTGAAAATATTGAACTTAAAAGAGAGTTGTTTGAAAAACTAGAGTTTGTTTCGTTTTTAAGAAAATTATCTCAAGAAACTTCTACTGAAGAAGTAGCTGTAATTGCAGAAGAGACTGCTCCTAAAAAGGAAATTAGTATTGTTTTAGCAGATAAAAATACGAAAATAGATTTTACCGACAGTACTTTACATGTTGAGTGTTACACAGAAGATTACCATAACTCAGACGTAGTTGGAATAGTAATCTGTAAAGAAGGGTCTGCTTATATTTTTAGTGAAGAACAATTTTTCACTAATGAGTCTGTAGTAGATTATCTTCAAAGTAAGAATGATAAAACTGTTTATGATTTTAAAAAGATTTTATTTATAGCGAAGAAAAACGGCGTAGATATTAACGGAGAAGTTTTTGATGTGAAAATCGTATCTTATCTTCTTGATGTTAATGCAAAAACTGAAATTGATAAGATCGTTTTTAACTATCTTGGAAAAATAATAAGTAGTGATGAAGAAATATATGGTAAGGGGGCAAAACGAACTTTACCAGCTCAAGAAGTTATAAATCCGTATATAGCTGAAATTGCAGAGAGTATTTCACTTATGAAGCCATTGATGGAAGAAAAACTTGCAGAAGAAAACATGACGGACTTGTATAAAGATATGGAGATTAAAGTGGCTAAAGTACTAGCTAATATGGAATTTGAAGGAATACATGTTAGTAAAAAAGCACTTGAAGAAATGAGTGCAGAGTTTGATGAAAGAATTAAAACTTTAGAAGCAAGCATATATACTTTAGCAGGTTCTGAATTCAATATAGCTTCACCTAAGCAACTTGGGGTAGTATTATTTGAGAATCTAGGACTGCCACCTGTTAAGAAAACAAAAACTGGTTATTCTACAGCTGTAGAGGTACTAGAACAACTACAACATAGTCATGAAATTATTCCATTAATTATGGAATATAGAACAATTACAAAATTAAACTCAACTTATGCAAAAGGGTTAGTAAAAGATATTACACGTGAAGGAAAAATTCATACACGTTATGAGCAAACATTAGCTCAAACAGGACGCTTATCGTCAGTGAATCCAAATCTTCAAAATATACCAACGAGAATTGAAGAAGGGAAAAAAATCAGAAAAGCATTCGTTCCAGCCTCTGATGATAGAGTAATCTTATCTATTGACTATTCTCAAATAGAGCTTCGAGTATTAGCTCATATCGCACAGGACGCAGGAATGATAGATGCCTTTAAACACGATGTAGATATTCATACTAAAACAGCTAGTGATGTTAACGGAGTTAGTCTTGATGAGGTGACTTCTTCAATGCGTCGAGAAGCTAAAGCTGTTAACTTTGGTATTGTTTATGGGATTTCTGATTTTGGTCTATCTAACAATCTTGGAATTACTAGAAAACGTGCGAAAGAATTTATTGACAAATATTTAGAAACATTCAAAGGTGTTGATAAGTATATGACTGATATCGTAGATTTTGCGAAAGAACACGGTTATGTAGAAACTTTATTCAATAGAAGAAGAGCTTTACCAGATATTAATGCGAAGAATAAGATTGTGGCTAATCTAAATGCGCGTATTGCGATGAATTCACCAATTCAAGGAACTGCTGCGGATATTATAAAAATAGCTATGGTTAATGTATTTGAATATTTAGAAAAAACAAAAGTAGATGCAAAATTATTACTACAAGTACACGATGAATTAATTTTTGATGTAAACAAAGAAATTGAAGAAGAGTTTACAAAAGAAATGATTAAAATCATGGAAGAAGCGGCTAATTTAGATGTTCAACTGAAAGCTGAGGCTAGTAGCGGAGCGTCATGGTATGATGCGAAGTAGTCGTAAGAAATACGATGTAAATTTACAAAGTGAGTTACAGTAAGAACATTTCCAGTGCTGATAGTTTAGTTTTGTATGAGAAAGGTTGTTCAATGATTGGTTGTTGTACAACGAAAGTTGATAATAAAATCCTCTTTTATATATTATCAGAAAATTATAATAAATAAATAGAAAAATAAAGCTAAAAAATAGTCTAATAAACATTTATTTCTGTTAATTATAAACATCTTAAAACTTAAATAACTAGGAAAAATATTATAAATAACACGTAGATTTATTGTTATATTTATAGTGAGGTTGATTTACAACTGGTATTCAGTTTGTAAATTAACCTTTTTTTATACTTGCCGAAAGTGAGGAGAGTTTACGTAATGAAATATAATAATCTAAAAAAGTTCTTAAAAATAAACATTTACAAACTGTATTAATATTTGATATAATTAATAAAAACAATATTACATGTCAAATGTAAAATAACATTCTGAGGAGATGTGATTATGAATAACAATCCATTAGTTAACGCAAGAGAGCAAATTAAAGGTGCTTGTGAAGTTTTAGGTTATAAAGAAGAAGTGTATGAATCTTTAAAAGATCCACAAAGATTTATTGAGATTTCTATTCCTGTTAGAATGGATAATGGTGAGGTAAAATACTTCAAAGGATTCCGTTCTCAGCATAATGATGCAATTGGTCCTACAAAAGGTGGATTAAGATTTCATCCACTTGTAACAGCTGATGAAGTTAAAGCACTATCGATTTGGATGACATTTAAATGTGCAGTTGCTAATCTACCATATGGTGGAGGTAAAGGTGGTATTATAGTTGATCCAAAAGACTTATCAAAAGGTGAATTAGAAAGATTATCTCGTGGATATATTCGTGGGTTATACAAATATCTAGGTGAGAAACAAGATGTTCCTGCACCAGATGTTAATACTAATGGACAAATCATGTCTTGGATGATCGATGAGTATAATGTTCTTACTGGAGAACAAGGTATAGGAACGCTAACTGGGAAACCATTAGAATTAGGTGGTTCTTTAGGTAGAACTCAAGCGACTGGATACGGTGTAGCACTTGCTGCAAAATTAGCACTAGAGAAATTAGGTAAATCTACAGAAGGTGCGAAATTTGCTGTTCAAGGTTTCGGAAATGTAGGTAGTTATACTGTTGATACAGCTGTGAAGTTTGGTGCTACTGTGGTTGCTGTAACTGAGCGTGATGATGATGGTGTTCAATATGCTGTTTATCGTGAAGAAGGATTATCATATGCAGAACTGCAAGAATGTAAAGATAAGAGAGTTAGATTCCACACATTACCAAACACAAAACGCTTAACTTTAGATGAATTTTGGGCTTTAGATGTAGATGTAGTGTGCCCTTGTGCATTAGAGAATGCCATCGATGAAAAAGAAGCTAATTTAATAAAAGCTGCTGTTGTTTCTGAAGGTGCTAATGGACCAGCAACTTTAGCTGGAGATAAAACTCTACAAGAAAGAGGAGTTGTGGTAATTCCTGATATTCTTGCGAACAGTGGTGGTGTTACTGTATCTTACTTTGAATGGGTACAAAACTTACAAGGTTACTACTGGACAGAAGAAGAGGTTGTAGAAAAACAAGCAAGAGTTATGACAAAAGCATTTAATGATATTTGGGAAGTGAAAGAAAGATTTGCTGTTCCTATGAGAAAAGCAGCTTATGTAAACTCTATTGAGAAAATTGTTAAAAACATGAAATTAAAAGGTAAATTAAGCTAATTATAATTTAAAAGGTGAATCACTAGGAGAAATGATTTCTAGTGATTCACCTTTGATATTTATTTGAAAGAACTTCAAGTATATAATCATCAAATTGATGTTGGAATATTTTCTTATAGTCTAAAAATAAATAATGTTGAATTTCTACATTTTGAAGAGTATCTAAAAGTTTGTGTTGAGTTTCAATTGGAGTTTTAGGATCTAGGTATGATAGTCCATAATGTACTTTTTGAGTTATAGAATTACTGAAATTTAGTACATCTATTGAATTTAGTGTTGAATATAAATTATCTAACTTGTTAGAAAAATCACTTTCAAACTTATAAATGTTTTTGAAAAAAGGAGCCTTTTTATTATTGTTATAGGTATTTATAATATCACAAAGCGAACAGTCTGCGATGAATAGTTCTTTAACGGAACCGTAATAACTAGCGCAAACTATACTAATAGCAGCACCTTGACCTAGTCCAGTCACTAGAATTTCTTTATTCGGAAAGAGCTTTTCCATAATACTTATAGTATCTAGTGCATCTTGAAAAACTAGATTAAAATATGGTGGAGATAAAGAACTATCCAAAAATGGGAAATGAGAACAAGGGGTGTTATTCTCGCTATTACCAGCTTGCCCTCGAATGTGTAGTGAGGCTAAAGCATAGTCTAGCATACTGTATTTTGTTAAATTCAAATAATCTTTATTTTTCACTTTGAATTCAGGGAAGTCGACGATGACGCCTTTAATATTTGACTTAGGTATAGCTAAGTCTAATTCTATTTGTGAACCATCTGTTCCCTCAAAAATAATTTTTTTAAATTGAACAAATGGATGTGGTATATCAATTATATTTTCTTTATATACTAGTTTTCTATTTTTTTCTAAATTCATAATGCACTCCTATTTAACTTCTAACAAAAAGCTAACTATTTTATCATTAAAGTTCGGGATGTTTTCATGGTAGTACTTTTTGTAGATGCAAGATTTTTTTCTACTAGTAATCTCGTTATATATTTTTTCTTGAGTCTCTCTTGGACAGTCTTTATCAAGGTTAGTTATACCAAATAAAACAGAACATTTTAAATTTTTTGCGAAATTTATGGTGTCAAGGTAGTAAAGGTTATTCAAGAACTTTTCAGTATTCTTGCCGGTTGTATTAAACCAACGTCCGTGGTGCGTTAATTCACCATAAGCATTTATTCTATTGTCTTTTTCATAGATGTGTTGGAAATTCGCTAGGAAGGGATAGAGACTAATACACTTAGTTACATTTTTGTTTAATGCTGAAAATATTATAGAAAATGCTCCTCCCTGAGATGCTCCAAAACTGATAAGCTCTTTTTCATTAATGTCTTCAAAGGATGATACGATTTTAGCTAAAATAAGACTATCTAGAATATTTTTATAAAAAATCATATCTTCTATATTTTTATCAAGTCCTACTGTTAGATGTCCAAAAACCGAAGGATCAGATTTTCCAAAATCTTTACTCTTGCCACCTTGATTTCTAAAATCTATTGCAACTACATCATATCCAAGAGAAACAAATGTTGATTTTTCTAGCCAGTTTCTACTTGATGCAGGATATCCATGAAAATAAAATAATAAAGGAATATTTTTTTTAGGATACAGTTTTCTGTAATTTATATTTTTTATATACTTAGCATAAATTATAGAGTTATCATAGCTAGTAAAAGTTAAATCATAAAATTCAATATTATCAAATTTTGAAAATGAAGTTTTATTTAAAATGTATTTAGGTTGAATAGTATCAATATGTTCTATTTTTTTATTCCAAAAATTATTAAAGTCTACAATATCTTTCATCTGGCACCTCGTAGCAGCGTTTTCATATATTTTATATACTAGCACTCTGTAAAAGAAAATTCCAATATAATGAATTTAAAAATTATGTAGTATATACTTTATTCTCAAAATAATTCGATATTCTAAGTTAATGCTATAATAATTGAAAAAAAAGTTTATATGTAGTAAAATTATTTATTAATGACTAAAAAAATATAAGGAAAGAGGTTAAATTAAAACCATATGGATCTCAGTATCTTAATTAAAATATTAATAATTGTATTATTGCTTATTGCCTCGGCAATATTTGTAATGTTTGAATTTGCGCTTGTTAAACTTAGACCAACAAGGGTGAATGAATTGGTAGAATCAGGAAATAAAACTGCAAAAATATTAGTTACGATGGTAGAACAATTAGATCACTACTTGTCTGCAACGCAACTAGGTATTACAATTGTTTCTCTTGGATTAGGTTGGATAGGGGAATCAACATTCCATTCTTTATTTAATCCTATTTTTGAATTGTTAAACTTAAACGAAACTGTTACTCACACAATTTCATTAGTAGTTTCATTTGGATTTATGACACTTCTACATGTCGTTTTAGGAGAATTAGTTCCTAAAACAATAGCGATTCAATCTGCAGAAAAAACATGTTTGCGTGTGGCTTGGCCAATGTATATGTTCGATAAAGTTATGAGACCGCTAGTGTGGTTACTTAATTCATTAGCTAACCTTATAGCGAAAATGTTTGGATTTGAACCTGCTTCTGAACATGATGATATTCACAGTGAACAAGAACTTAGAACGATTATGAAATCTTCAAGACTACATGGTCAAATTAATGATGTAGAGTACCGCTATGTAGAAAGAGTGTTTGAATTCGATAATAAAATTGCTAAAGAAATCATGACACCTAGAACAGAGGTTGAAGCAATTGATATGAGTGATTCTCTAGGAATTATAATGAGACAATTAAAACAAGAAGAATACACAAGATATCCGGTAATAGAAGATGGAGATAAAGATAAAATTCTAGGGATTTTGAATGTTAAAAAATTATTATTTACAGATAAACCTATAGAAACAACGAAAGACTTAGAAGAATATATCGCACCAGCAATAAAAATCTTTGAACATACACCTATTTCTCAAGTTTTAGCAACTATTAAGCAAAATAGAGAACATATGATTGTTATAACAGATGAATATGGAGGAACTAGTGGGGTAGTTACACTTGAGGATATCGTTGAAGAGATTACTGGAGAAATTCGAGATGAGTTCGATGAAGATGAACAAAGCTTAATTAAAAAGTTAAAAAACGGTCATTATCTAGTTGATGGTTGGGTTCCAATTCAAGATGTGAATGCATTGTTCCATGTACAGCTTCCTCATGAAGAAGTAGATACTATTGGAGCTTATGTGTATTTAGAAAAATATGAAGCTAAAGTCGGGGCTGTTTACTCTATAGATAAATTAACATTTGTAGTTAGAAAGGTAGAGGAAAATCAAATACGAACTTTAGAAGTTTGGAAAGAAAAATAATAGAAATAGGAAGAGATAGCTTGAAAATGCTATCTCTTCTTTTTATATATACAGTAACAAATTGTTTAATTAGTTAAAATGAACTTAAAAATCACTGCTATATCTTTACTATTCCGAACAATAGTGGTATTATATACATATAATATACGAATAAAATATATTGAATGTTTTGTATAATGATCGTGAATCATTATATGTACATGTAAGGAGTATAAGATGAAGTTAAAGAGAAGTGAAAGAATAGTAGTTATGACGGAATATTTATTAAATAATCCTAATAAATTAATTCCATTAACATATTTCGTTTCAAAATTCAATCAAGCTAAGTCTTCTATTAGTGAAGATATCCACATAATAAAAAATGGTTTTAAAGAAGAAAATATTGGAGAAGTTAAAACTCTAGCAGGAGTAAGTGGGGGTGTTTTATTTACACCGACACTAGTAGAAGAAGATGCTAGAGAAATTCTTGATGGTTTTCTTGATAAAATTAATGATGGGAATCGTTTATTAGCTGGTGGATATATTTTTATGTCTGATATAATAGGAAATCCTAGTTTAATGAACAAGTTGGGACGAGTGGTTGCTACAGTTTATAAAAATAAAGAAGTAGATGCTGTAGTTACAGTAGCAACGAAAGGTATTCCTGTTGCTTACGCTATAGCTTCAATACTGAATAAACCTGTAATTATTATTAGGAGAGATAATAAAGTTACGGAAGGAACTACTGTTGCAATTAACTATGTTTCAGGTTCGACTAAGAAAATAGAAACGATGATTTTATCTAAACGAAGTTTAAATACAGGATCAAAAGTACTATTAGTGGATGATTTCATGCGTGGTGGGGGAGTCCTAACAGGTATGGAGAGTCTAATGAGTGAATTTGATGTTGATGTTGTTGGGAAAGTAATAATTACGCAATGTTTTGATTCGCCAAGAGAACATGAAGATGATTATTTATACTTATCAAAAATTGAAAATATCGATGAATTTAATGGGACATTTGATGTTAAACTGGGGAATGTTATAGAAAAATTACGCCAAGTAGAAAAAGAGGATATTGAAAATGAGTAATAATAGATATGCAGTTATATTAGCAGCTGGAAAAGGAACTAGAATGCAGTCGAAGTTATATAAGGTATTACACAAAGTTTGTGACAGAACTATGGTTGAATTAGTTTTAGATAGCCTTAGTGATTTAGAAATGCAAGAAGTAATCACAGTAGTTGGTCATGGAGCAGAGAGAGTTAAAGAAGTCTTGGGGGATAGAACTAAGTTTGTTTTACAAGCGGAACAATTAGGAACAGCCCATGCTGTTAAAGTTGCTAAAGATGAACTTAAAGATAAAGAAGGTACGACTATAGTAATGTATGGAGATACTCCACTAATTCGTCCTGAAACTATAAATAGTATGCTTGATCACCACGAGAATACAAATGCTAAAGCAACTGTATTAACAGCAATAGCCGACGATCCATTTGCATATGGTCGTATAATTCGTGATGTTAACGGGAAGTTAGTAAAGATTGTTGAAGAAAAAGATGCAACAGAACAAGAGAAAAAAATCAAAGAAATTAACTCTGGAATCTATTGTTTCGATAATAAATTGTTATTTGAAATGTTAGAAAAAGTTAAAAATGATAATAATCAAGGGGAATATTATTTACCAGATGTACTTGCTTTAATTCGTGAACAAAAAGAAATAATTGAGACATATCTATGCGATGATTTCGATGAAACATTTGGGGTAAACGATAGAGTTGCTTTAGCTTATGCAGAAAATGTTATGAGAAATAGAATTAATACTAAGCATATGCTCGCTGGTGTTACATTAGTAGACCCTACTAATACGTATATTGCACCAAATGCAATTATTGGTCGTGATACAACAATTTATCCAAATGTTACTATTAAATCTGATACAGTAATTGGTGAAGATTGCCAAATTAAGCCGAATTCATATTTAGAAAATGCTCAAATTGGAAATGGTGTAAAAGTTTTATCTTCAACTATTAGTGATTCAAAAATTGGAGATTATACTAGTGTTGGACCATACTCACATATTAGAAATAACTGCGACTTAGGGCAGAATGTAAGAGTAGGAAATTTTGTAGAATTAAAAAATACTATATATGGAGACGGATCAAAAACTGCTCACTTAAGCTATTTAGGAGATACAGAAGTAGGAAGCAATACAAATATTGGATGTGGAACAATCACGGTCAACTACGATGGAAAAAATAAATATCGTACAAAAATTGGAAGTGATGCATTCATAGGATGTAACTCTAATTTAATAGCCCCACTAGAAATCGGAGATGGTGCAGTAGTTGCAGCAGGAACAACAGTTACAGAAAATGCTCCTGATGATACATTAGTAATAGCTCGTGTAAAACAAGAAAATAAAATGGGTTATGCTAAAAAAATGCCAGCAGGTAGAAAATCGTAAAATATTATAGTTTAATATTTATTTGATTGTTATAGTAAAAAAAACTAAAATAAAATGTACTAGTTAAATAATAGAGAAAACTTTAATATTATTTTACAATAAAAGAATGAGTTAATATTTATAAGAAAATAATGAAAGATAGGTAATACAACTTATCTTTCATATTTTTTTATCTTGAAATACTTTTATAAAAAGTATATAATTACATATGAGTATAATGTGTTATAAATGCATGTTTGTATTATAATAAAAACACAAGGAGGAAAAATCATGAAATCAAAACACCAGAAAATATTAGAATATATTAAGAGTCTTCCTATTGGAAGTAAAATATCAGTTCGTCAAGTAGCTAAGGAACTAAAAGTTAGTGAAGGGACAGCTTATCGAGCGATAAAAGAATCAGAAAATCGTGGTTTTGTTTCTTCTATTGAACGTGTTGGTACTGTAAGAATTCAGAAAAAAGAACGAGATAATGTAGAAAAATTATCTTATTCTGAGATTGTAAATATTGTGAGTGGACAATTGATTGCTGGTCGCGGAGGTGTTCACGAGATAGTTCAAGACTTTGCTATAGGAGCTATGGATTCAGAGCAAGTTGGTCAACATATTAGACAAGGGACATTATTAATTATAGGTAATCGTCCAAAAATTATCGAGATGTCATTAGAAAAAGGATGTGCAATTCTAGTAACAGGTGGTTACGTGCCGAACGACTCTATTAGAGCATTGGCAGATAGTAAGAACCTACCGTTGATTATTACACCTCATGATACTTTTTCTGTTACACACTTAATTAACAGAGTAACAAATGACCAAATTATTAAGAGAGATATTATTACAGTTGAGAGCATTTATATTAGTGTTGAGAAATTATACACTATTAATTTAAATGACACTGTTAAAGACTGGTATGAACTGCAGTTAAAAGTGGGGCACACTAGATATCCAGTTGTAAATGAATATAGTAAATTAGTTGGTATAGTAACAGCAAGAGATGTATTTTTACAAGAAAAAGATGCTTTAATTAAAGAAGTAATGGAAAGAAAAGTAGAAACGACTACTTTAGAAACACCTATATCTTCAGTGGCTAATACTATGTTATCTGAAGGTTATGAACTTATGCCAGTAATTGATTCTAAAAATACATTATTGGGGGTTGTAACTAGAAAAATTGTTATTAATTCACTATTAACTAATAATAGATTCCAGGATGGAAATAATAATGATACATTTGATGAAATAATGCGTAAAGGTATAGTTCCTAGAGCAGATGGACTGCAGGTTAAAATTATTCCTCAAATGTTAGATCAATTTGGTACTTTCTCTAGCTCTGCTTTATTAAGTATTATTGATGAGTCAATTCATATTACAAGCTATAATTACAATAGAAGTGAAGTTCTTATGCAAAATACAACACTTTACTTCTTAAAATCAGTACCATTAGACAGAACAATAACAACAAAAGTAAATATCTTAGATATTGGTCGTAAAACTGCAAAATTCGATGTTGAAGTATACGATAAAACAGAGTTAGTAGCTAAAGCTATGGTAACTTGTCAAGTATTTCAAAGAAACTAACAGAAAGAAGAAGATAAATGGATATATACGAAAATTTATATGAGGAAATTTTCCAAAAAATCAAAGAAAACGATAAAATTATAATTCATAGACATGAACGCCCGGATCCAGATGCTTATGGATCTCAGGGGGCTATGTATCAACTTATCAGAGAAAATTTTCCTGAAAAAACAGTTATAACAGTTGGTAAAGATTCACCATCATTAGATTTTTTATTTAAAAATTCTGAAGTTACTGAAGAAGATTACAAAGATGCTTTGGTGATAGTAACTGATACAGCAAACTTTCCTAGAATAGACGGAAAACTATTTACTAAAAACAATTTTCTTATAAAAATTGATCATCACCCACCAATAGATAATTATGGAGGAATAAATATAGTAAATACTGAAGTTTCATCTTGCAGTGAGTTAATATATAATTTTTATGAATATTTAAATAAAAAATATGATATTAAATTAAATGACGAAGCAGCTAAATTATTATATCTTGGTATAGTGGGGGATACTGGAAGATTTTTATTCCCGAATACTTCTAACGACACACTAAGAGTTGCATCAGAATTAATTAAATATGATTTTAATATGAGCAAATTGTTAGATAAGATGGAGATTATTAGTGATAATATTATGCGTTTTAGAGCATTTATTTTTGAAAATTATGATGTCTATCAAGATGGTGTTGCATATCTGAAAATTACAAAAGAGGATATGGATAAATATGGAGTAGATCCTGGTGAAGTTTCAACAGGGGTAAATTTACTTAGAAGTTTAAAAGATTTATATGCGTGGTGTTTCGCTATCGATGAAGGTAATAAAGTCCGTGTGCGTATCCGATCTAAAGGACCAGTTATTAATACTCTTGCTGAAAAATATGCAGGTGGGGGTCATCCGTTAGCAAGCGGAGCAACGGTGAAAAACTGGGAAGAGTTAGATGATTTACTAGATGATATGTCTCGAGTAGTGGCAGAATATCTTAGAGAAAATAATATCAAAATAGAAAATTAGACAATTATTTTCAGAATATTTTATAGAATGTTTTCAAAAATCATACTTGACACCAGAAAAATATAATGGTATACTTATTAGAAATTAATAGTAACCAATACTCGTATAAGTAATAGATGGAATATTTTAAGAGAGTACCGTTAGCTGAGAAGGTATATTATAAAATTTATGAAAATGGTTCGAGTGGTTAATAAGGTAAACATAAAATGTAAACTTTGTTCGGCGATCCACGTTATAGGATAGACTATGTTAGTAGTTGTAATAAGTAAAATATAAGGTGGTACCGCGTAAAACGCCCTTATTCTGAAATTCAGAGTAAGGGTGTTTTTTATTTTTAAAAAGAGAAAGGAGATAGACATGATTGAATTAAAAAAAGTTAATAAGATATATAATAATAAAGTTCATGCTCTAAAAGATATTAATTTAAAAGTTGAAAAAGGTGATATTTATGGAATAATCGGTTATTCTGGAGCTGGTAAAAGTACGTTGGTAAGGCTGTTAAACGGACTTGAAGTAGCGACAGATGGTGAGGTTATTATCGATGGTGATGATTTCAACAAAATAACTGAAGAACAACGTCGTTTAAAACGACAAAGAATAGGGATGATTTTCCAACATTTTAACCTATTATGGAGTAGAACTGTTGCAGAAAATATTGCATTCCCATTAGAAATTTTAGGGAAATCTAAAACTGAAATAAAAGAAAGAGTAGAAGAATTAGCTAAATTAGTAGGTTTAGAAGACAGATTAAATGCTTATCCTTCTCAACTTTCAGGTGGTCAAAAACAAAGGGTAGGTATTGCTCGTGCATTAGCTGGTAATCCTTCAATCTTACTTTGTGATGAGGCTACAAGTGCTCTTGATCCAGAGACAACTGCGGAAGTTTTAAACTTAATTAAAGAAATTCACAGTAAAACTAATATTACAGTTGTTCTTATTACTCATGAAATGAACGTAATTAAAACAATTTGTACAAAGGTTGCTGTTATAGATGGAGGTACTATTGCTGAAGATGGATTAGTTTCGGAAGTATTTTACCACCCAACTCAAGAAGTTACTAAGAAATTCTTAGCTCAAACATCATTTGCTTCTGAGTTTGAAGAGAGAGAGAATATTGAAGAGTGGAAAAAAGTATTTACAGAAGGAGTTATTATTAAATTTACGTTTGATAATAATACATCGAAAAAACCAATTCTTAGTACTTTAGTACGAGAAATTGACTTTGACTTTACAATAATTAATGGACATATTGATAAAACGGCGGATGCTAATATTGGTACACTGTTTGTTCAATTAATTGGAACTAAAGAAAATACAGATAAGGCAATATCTAGATTAAATGAACTAGGTATTTTAACGGAGGTGTTATAATGTTTGATTTTTCAAGGGTTAATTGGGAAAAAGTACAAGATAAAACAATTGAAACACTTATTATGACTTTTGAGTCACTTATTGCAGTGTTTTTAGTTGGTCTGTTTTTAGGGTTATTATTATATTTAACATCTAATAGTAAGAGTGCATTTGGACGTGGATTCTATGCTGTTGTTACTGCAATAGTTAATATTTTCCGTGCGATTCCATTTATTATCTTAATTGTATTATTAATTCCGTTTACTAAGTTTTTAATTGGTACAATTATTGGTGTTCAAGCTGCTATTCCTGCACTTATTATTTCAGCTGCGCCATTCTACGCTCGTTTAGTAGAAATTGGTCTTCGTGAAGTAGATAAAGGTGTAATTGAGGCAGCTCGTGCAATGGGAGCTAAAAATTCGACTATTATCTTAAAAGTTTTAATACCAGAGAGTTTACCAGCAATAATTTCAGGATTAACTGTTACAGCAATTGCTTTAGTTGGGTCAACAGCTATGGCGGGTGTTATCGGAGCTGGTGGATTAGGTAACTTAGCATACTTAGACGGATTCCAACGTAACAACAGTACTTTAACATTTGTTGCAACAGTATTAATCTTAATTATCGTATTCGCTGTGCAAATTCTTGGTGATACAATTGTTAAGAAAGTTGATAAGAGATAAATATGAAGAACAAGGTAGCATAGCTATCTTGTTTTTTTAAAAATTATAAACAAATAATGAACGATTTTATAAATTATTATGTATGGAAATTATAAAATATTAATGTTTTACGAATAATTGACACCAAAATAGGTTAAAAAAAGTTAAAAATGTGGTAAAATAATAAAGACTGTTTAAATCAAGAAATTTATAAAATAAAAAGATAAGGAGTTAAATTAATGGTTATTCAATGGTTTCCAGGTCACATGGCCAAGGCAACAAGAGAAGTTAAAGAGAAGCTAAAACTAGTAGATATAGTTTTTGAGTTAGTCGATGCACGTTGCCCACTTTCTTCACATAATATGTACTTAGATGAAGTTGTTAAAGATAAGAAGAAAATAATTATATTTAATAAAATTGATCTATGTGATAGAGCTGAGACAGCAAAGTGGAAAAGTTATTTTGAAAATAAAGGATATACAGTAGTTTATACTGACGCAAAAAATAGTAATAACTTGAATAAAGTAATAGATAAAGCTAAAGAAGAACTTGCAGAAAAAATTGCACGTCAAGTAGCTAAAGGAATTAAACCAAGAGCAATTAGATCTATGGTAATAGGTGTTCCAAACGTTGGGAAATCTACATTTATTAATAAACTTATTAAGAAAAATGTCGCTAATACAGCCAATAAACCTGGTGTTACGAAAAAACAACAATGGTTAAAATTAAATAAAGATATAGAATTATTAGACACACCAGGGATACTTATGCCTAAGTTCGATAATCAAGAAATTGGTAAAAAATTAAGTTTGATTGGTTCTATAAAGGATGATATTACACCACTTGATGATGTAAGTTTATATTTAATAGAATTATTAAAACATAATTATTTAGAGAATCTAAATAATCTTTATAAAATAAACGTGACAAGTGAAGATGAAAATGTATTTATTATGGAAAAAGTAGCTGAAAAGAGATTTAAAAAAATCGGTGGAGACTATGATTATGATTCAACTATAAAGCTATTAATCCAAGATTTTAGAACACAAAAATTTGGACTTATTACACTAGATAATTATAGTGATTTATTAGAAAATGAGGAACACAATGAAAATTAGTGAGGTAAAAGAACTCTTAAACCAACGAAAATAAATGTTATAATAATGGATGTAAGTATATTTGCGGAATAGATGAAGTAGGAAGAGGACCGCTTGCTGGACCAGTAGTTGCTGCAGCGGTAATTTTAAAGAAAGATAGCTATTTCGAAGGATTAAATGACTCAAAAAAATTATCAGAAAAAAAACGTGAAGAGTTATATGAACAGATAAAAAAAGAGGCTGTTGCGTATGCCATTTGTGAAGTGGATAATGTTGAGATTGAAAAATATAATATTTATAATGCAGCTCGTATAGCGATGCAAAGAGCAGTAGAGAAATTGAAAGTTAAGCCGGATTTCTTACTTATAGATGCTATGCCATTTGAAAACTATCCGATTCCTAATTTTAGTATGGTTAAGGGTGATGAGAAGAGTGTATCTATAGCAGCTGCTTCGGTAATTGCAAAAGTTTATCGTGATAATTTAATGAAAGAATATGCAAAAAAATATCCGTATTATGATTTTGAGAATAATGCAGGGTATGGAACAAAAAGACATTTAGAAGGTTTAAAAGAACATGGAGTGACACCAATCCATAGAAGAGATTTTGAACCTATAAAATCGATGGTACAAGGAGGAAAAAATGAGTAACAATAGTGGAATAAGTATTTCAAAAAATTTACAAAAAAATAATAACAGTAAAAAAAATAATACTCAAGTAAAGAAGAAAAATAATAGTCGCTCTAATAATAAAAATAAAATAGAAGAAAAAGAGCAAACTAATAGTTCAAAACAAGTCGTTAAGAAGATTAATAATGTAAACAAGGATAAATCTCAAGTAAATAGATCTAAGAAATTAGCGAAAATTCGTATTACTCCATTAGGAGGTGTGGAAGAAGTAGCGAAAAACATGTATATGGTTGAAATTGGGGATGAGATTTTTGTTCTTGATGCAGGGTTAATGTTCCCAGAAACAGAAATGATTGGTATTGACGCTGTTATACCTGATATAAGTTACTTAGTACGTAATAAACAAAAGATTAAAGGGATTTTCTTATCTAATGGGCACGTAAGTTCTATGGGGGCTGTACCATATATTATAGATAAATTAAAATGTCCAGTTTATGGTTCTAAATTAACAATAGATTTATTAAAGAATCACCTTAAACAACTAGGTATTAAAAGAAGAATCAAGTTTTATTATGTAAAAGATAATAATAAGTATGACTTTAATAATGCTAGTGTTACATTCTTTAAAACTACATATTCAATGCCTGATTCTTTAGGTATTTGTATTGAAACTAGTCAAGGAAATATTGTTTATACTGGTGAGTTTAAATTTGATCAATCAGTAAGTAAAGAATATAAATCTGATATCGTGAAGATTAGTACATTAGGTCAAAAAGGGGTTCTTGCTTTATTAAGTGATTCAAGCAATGCTAATGTTAAAGGATATAATGTTCCTGAAAATGAAGCGGCAGAACAAATTGACAATGCATTTTATCAAGCTAATAAGCGTATTATTGTAACTTGTTATGCTTCTAACTTCCTAACAATTTCTCATATTGTAAGAGCAGCATTGGCTCAAAATAGAAAAATTTTACTTCTAGGACAAGCCATTGAAGCGTCAATAAATACTGCTAGAAATATGAATTATTTACAAATTGAAGCTAGTAACTTAATTTCAATTGAAGATTTAAAAGACTATCCACAAAACGAAGTGTGTATTCTTTCTTCAGGTGATCAAGGGGAGCCGATTGAGGCTATGAAAAATATTGCCGAGAAAAAAATTGATGGAATCCAAATTGAATCTGGTGATACAATCATGATCGCTGCTACTCCTTCACCAAATATGGAAGTAATGTTATTCCAAACTTTAAACTTATTAGTTAAACTTGGGGCAAACGTAGTAACAGCTTCTAAACGTCTTCACGCAGCTAGCCATGCAACAAAAGAAGAGTTGAAAATGATGTTAAACATGTTAATGCCAAAACACTTTATTCCAGTGCAAGGAGAATTTAGAAATCTTCGCAAACATGCTGAAATCGCAGGTGAAACTGGTGTTGTTGCTGAAAACATACATATTTTATCTAAAGGAACAACTTTAGAATTAAGCGGAAATAAATCTAAGACATTACAAAACAATGTTCCAGTAGGTAATATATTAGTTGATGGACGTGGTATTGGGGATGTTGAAGATAGTGTATTAAAAGATAGAAAACTTTTATCAAATGATGGTATCTTTGTAGCATCGTATGCAATCAGTAAAAAAGAGAAAACTCTAGTAGGAAAACCAGTTATTCAAACAAAAGGTTTTGTATATGTTAAGAAGAGTATGGAGTTAATCAAAGAAGCTGAAGAAAAAATTATCGAATACTTAGAGAATAATCCTATTAAGAGTATTAGAGAATGTGCAGCCGTGAAAGCTGAAATTAGAAGTATGCTTTCAAGCTTACTATATGATAATACTAAGAGAAAACCAATAATAATAATTAACTTTTCATTAATTTAGTAATGAAATATAACGGGAAATAGAAATGAGGAACAACTCAAATAGCTTTTATATAAAGTCTATTTTGAATTGCTCCTTATTGTTCCCGTTTTTAGTCTATTTAAAAGGGGTGAAAAAATGTCAAAAGTTATTGCTCATATCGACATGAATTGCTTTTATGCAAGTGTTGAAGAAAAATATAATCCTGAATTAAAGGGTAAACCATTAGCAATTGCAGGTGAAGTGAAAACTAGACATGGAATAATAGTAACCTCTAACTATGAGGCTAGAAAGTTAGGAATTAAGACAACAATGCGAGTTGGAGATGCTAGGAAGATATACCCCAATATAAAAATTCTTCGTCCGGATATGCCTAAATATCAACAAGAATCTAAGTTGATTTTTGATTTAGTGCATGAATACACAGACAAAATTGAGATAGTTTCTGTTGATGAAGCATATATTGACTTAAGCGATTTTTCAGAACCTATAAAAGTTATAGCCACAATTCAAAGAAGAATATATAAACAATTAGGTATGCCTTCATCAGTGGGTGTTTCTTTTAATAAATTTTTTGCAAAGATGGGATCAAATTTAAAAAAACCTTTAGGATTTTCGATTATTAATAAGAAAAACTATAAAGATATACTATGGAATCTGGATATAGGAGAGATGCATGGTTGCGGGAAGGCTTCTACTAAGAAATTGAAAAAAATTGGAATAAACACAATTGGTGATATAGCTGTAGCAAATGAGGTAATTCTACATAGTCTTCTTGGTGTTCAAGGGTTGAGGCTTAAGAATAAAGCTAATGGCGAAGGGAATTCTGAACTAAAGTATACTGTTGATAGAAAATCTATTGGTAATTCAAAAACATTTACTAACGATTTAATAGATGAAGATGATATTTTAAAAGAAATTAAAAAATTAAGTGAAAAGGTTAGTTCTAGAGTAAAATTGCGTAGCTATGTAGGAAACAATGTCTCGATAATGGTGCGATTTAGTGATTTTAAGACAATTACTAGATCTAAAAAAATTCCGGAATTTATTTGTGATGCTAATGATATTTTTAATTATGCATGGGAATTATTACTTGAGCACTATGATTTTACCCAAGGTATAAGATTACTAGGAGTTTCATTAAATGAAATTAAAAAAGTAAAAGAATTAAAGGTTCAGCTTGATATTTTTGATGAAAAAGATTATAAAGAAGAAGAGAAACTTAGAAAACTTTCTAAGAAATTAAAAGCAGAGTTCGGTGATACAATAATAACCGATTTTGAAAATTTTGATAAAAAAGATAAATCGATTATAACGACAAGTTTTAGTAAAGATTTTTTAGATTAATAAAGGAGATAGAATGTTAGCAATTAATAAGAGATTACAATTAGTGGCTGAATATGTAGAAAATAGAAGATTAGCTGATATTGGAAGTGATCATGCCTATTTACCAATTTATTTAGCTAAAAATAATAAAATTGATTATGCTGTAGCAGGGGAAATTGTTGAAGGACCACATAAAGTTTCTATAAAAAATGTTAGAGAAGAAGGCTTAGTTGGAACTATTGATTGTCGTAAAGCTGCAGGTTTGGATGCTATTGAGTTAAGTGATAATATTGAAGTAATAACAATTTGTGGTATGGGCGGAAAGCTAATAGCAGATATTTTAGAAAAAGGTAAAGAAAAATTAGCGAATAAACCAAATTTAGTACTTCAGCCAAATGTTGGAGAAAATTTTGTTAGAGAAAAATTACAAGAATTAGGTTATGAGATAACAGCAGAAAATATTATAGAAGAAGATGGTCATATATATGAGATTATCGTTGCAAAACCCGGTGTTATGAGGTTATCTGAAGATGAAATTAATTTTGGTAAGTATTTATTAGTAGAAAAAAATGAATTATTTGTAAAAAAACAAAAACAAGAACTTTCAAAAATTGAATATATTTTAAATCAATTAGAAAAAGCAAATGAAGTTCAAGAAAATAAAGTGGCTGAATTTAAAAATAAATATAAAAAAATATTAGAAATTATTTCTTAATATTTTTATAAGGAGGGGAAAGTATGCTGCAATCTTTAAATGATGAAAGAGAAGCTAAAAAGTTATTGAACTTTAGTGTGAAAATCGCTAAAAGTATGTTGTCTTACGGAGCAGAAGTATATAGGGTTGAAGATACAGTTAATAGAATTTATAAATCATTTGATAATATTAAGGCGGCAAATAGTTTAGTTACATATAATTTTGTTATTGTATCTTTTATATACAATGATAATACATATACAGCCATGCGTAGGGTTGTTTTGGGAGATCGTGATTTAGAGAAGATTGCACTTCTAAACGATATATCTAGAAAAATGGTAATGGGTGGTTGTAGTTTAGATTATGCCTTTAAAAAAATGAAAGAGGTAAAGGCGAAAAAAAGATATTCAACTACTTCGGTTATAGTTGCTCTAACTTTATCTGCTCCATTTTTTGCTATAATGTTTGGAGGTACATTTAAGGATAGTCTGTTTGCATTTTTAATAATGGCTATACAGGCTGCATTTATAACATTTACTTCGAAATATAAACTGACATTATTTGTAAGTAATTTCTTAGGAGCATTTATTGCAACTATATTGGTAATGTTATTAAATAAGATTTTCTTAATCCATAATCCGCTTAGTATTATTATTGTTAGTTTAATGCCACTTGTTCCTGGAGTGCAGGTTACGAATGCTGTTCGTGACTTTATGGCTGGAGATTATCTGTCTGGAATGATAGGAATACAAGCTGCGATCTTTGTATCTACAGCTATTGCTCTTGGTGTAGTTATGGGACTAAAATTGATATAAGGAGAGAAACATGGAGAATAATATTTTTATACAATTTGTAGCGGGTTTTGTAGTTAGCTTATCCTTTTCTATTTTTTTTAATGCACCAAGAAAATCATTGTTTAGTTGTGGGATAATAGGTGCTATTGGTTGGCTAGTCCATGTAGTGACTAATTTATTATTATCAGATGTTGTAGTAAGTAGTTTTCTTGGAGCGGTTTGTGTGGGGGTCCTTTCTACTAATGCCTCTAGAATCTTAAAATTACCAGCAACTATATTTATTTACACAGGGATGGTTCCTTTAGTTCCAGGTTATGGTATGTATAATACGATGCAAAATATTGTAACTAAGAATTATGGAGTGGCATCCAAAGTAGGTATAGAAACAATACTTCAAGCAGGAGCAATCGCTATGGGAATATTACTTGCATCAGTATTTTCAACTTCAATTCAGAGAGTAAAAATACAAAGAAAACGATAAAAGTGATATAATATAGTTAGTGAATTACAAAGGAGATTAGTAGATAATGGAATATATTTTATATTTTGCAGAAAGCTGTCCGGATACAGCGCCGTTTAAAGAAAAATTATCAGAATTAGGGATTGCCTATAAAGAAGTGGAAGTAATGACTTCATTAAGAAATTTTAAGGAATTTCTATATGTTAGAGATACATATTCACAGTTCGACGGAATAAGAGGTAATATGAAAATTGGTATCCCTTGTTTAGTTGTTAATGAAACTGAATGTATCTTAGAACTTAATGAATTAGATAAATTAAAAAAATAAATTAATAGTAAACTTCAAATTAGGAAGATAGGGAGTGACTCAAAAATCGTGATTTCGAAGAAATCGATTTTGTCGAGTCACCCCTGCACAGTTTATTAGATATCAATAAACCACTGCATCTATGAGTTCTCATATGAATTTTGTTAAATTTTAGGACTTTTAGATTAGCGCAATATTTTCTAATCTGGAGTTTATTTTGATTTAAAATATAATTTATTCCTTGCTTTTTATTTTTAAATTTGATATAATTAAAAAATGCTAGGTGGGGAGTTAGCGGTGCCCTGTACTTGCAATCCGCTTTAGCAAGACCGAATACCGAGATGCGGGTAGAATAGGGAATGTCGAGTTTAACACGTAATGTTGAGACTAAGGCACCTTACGACGCAATACTTATGAACCATGTCAGGTCCGGAAGGAAGCAGCATTAAGTAAGTCTATTGTGGGTGTGAGTTTTTGTCGAGGTTGAGTTGTCGATTAGACTAACGGTTTTTTAATCTATTCAAGTCTCGGTTGCATATAGTATAAATCGATGATATCTAAAAGTAAATTCGCTTTTGGATTTTTTTTGTGTTTTGAGAAAATAAAATTATGTAAATCATAGGAGGGGTTATGTATCAAGGAAAAAACTTTTCTGAACGTGCAAGTATTTTTATTAAATTGCTATTGCCAGTTTTAGTTTATCAAGTAATTTCATATTCATCTGGGATGATTGGAACGTTTATGGCGGGACATTATAGTCCTACAGATTTAGCTGGTGTAAGTATGGGTGTTAATATTTGGAATCCAATTATGTATACTTTAAATGCGATCGTATTAGCATTAATCCCAATAGTTTCACAGTTGATTGGTAAA
>QWCI01000807.1_pt1 | contig 22856 bp, 26 predicted proteins | sample 1972541 | NCBI WGS metagenome assembly QWCI01 (sample SAMN09866712, study PRJNA288562) | Human oral metagenome isolate term3_saliva, whole genome shotgun sequencing... | isolation source: mouth | host: Homo sapiens | place: USA: California | reverse complement strand
CCCTTAATAGTTTTCCCCATTGTATGGTTACTATGTGGATTAGCATCTATTTCTTCTAACTCTCCTATAACCTCTTTTATTATCTTCCAATTCTTTAAATATGTTGATGCACTATCTAAATATACCTTCTTCAAAACATTTCCTTCCTTATCTTTTAGCATAATTTCACTTATGTATTTTATCATATCTAGAGATATAAAAAAAGAGACACTATTTTCAAGTATCTCTTACGTAAGTTAGGTGGGACAGCCCTCCCCACATCTCTTGTCACCTTCCCTTCCGGGCTTGGCGTATTGCGACAGTGTAACTTAATACTTCTCAACCTCTAACATATATCATTATTTTTTCTTATTTTTCAAATAATATTCCAGAATTTTGATATCTCTCATAACCATAAATTTAGTCCTATATATATCATAATATTTAGACTCTTTTAATTTTCCTAGACATTCTTTCATTTTCTTTAATGCTTCATTTATGTCTACCCATAAAAATTCTAATCCTTCTTCTTTTTCTGTTAATTCATTGTTTTCCAATTTACCTACAACTTTTCTGGCACTCATAAGGATTGATATTAATATCAATCAGTTGATTAATAAATTAATACAAATTTAATTAATTTTATATGTTTCTTCTAAATCTTTAAATAAATCATCTATATCATTTTTTAACTTTAACTTATTCTCTTTAAAATTATTAAGTTTATTATATAAATTTTCATAAATAATTTTTTCAGCTTCATTAACAATTTTATTTTTATCATACTCTTCTAGTTCAATATCATCGTTTTCATAAATATATTCTAAAGCCTTTAGTATATCATCTTTTGATATTTCTAATATTTTTTTATATTTCCCATCAACATATAAATAGCTAGTATTATCTTCAAATTTCAAGATTTTCATATATTTTCCTCCTTTCTTCATAAGCATCTACTCCTGCTTCCATACAATTTACAATTACCTCATAAGTTTGTATCTTTTTACCATCTTTATCAATTAAAAACGTGTCTGTAAAATTTCCAACAAATAATTCATATTTTTTCTCAGTTTCATTATACATAGTATATATGATTCTATCAGCTTTATTTGAAATCCCTAACGTATTATTATGAGTAACTACAAATACTGTTGTTTTGTTTGAAATATCTTTTATTAAAGTGTTTATATTTTCTTTTATATATGGATTATCAAAAGAAGATTCTGGTTCATCTAATAATAATATATCATAATTTTTAGCATCCTCTAATTCTTTTAATAAATTAAACTCTGCTTTTTCTCCACCTGAGATTTCAGTTCCTTTTTGATTTATTACTTTGTATTTAATTTCCACAATTGTTTTACACAACTTATCAAGCTCTACTCCATCTTCATTAAGTTTTTTAATATATTTAAAGGTATCATTTTTATAATATTTCTCAAAAACATCTTTATATGAACCTGTCGTAATATTAGCTCCTGTTTTCATTTCAGTAACGTTTTTATATAAGTTTTTTGTAGCAACAATTTTAAATCTTTGGTAATCTCCATTATATATTTCACTATTATTTTTTATTTTTTTAAAATCCTCATTAAATCGATTTACTATTATACGATTTTTCATAATATTGTACAAATCAATTTGCGGTATTGTATCTACAGAAGACTTTAATTCCAACTTTTTTTGTATAATTTTAATTAATTTATCTACTTCTTCTCTCATTTTAATACTTAGTTGTTCTTTTCTATATAAAGACAACATTTTTATAAGTAATATTTGTAGTGATTTTATATCTATCTATACTTTCTTGTATAATACTCTTATATGTTTCACTATTTAATATCGTTTTAATCGAATTTATTAAATTTTCTAATTCATTATTAGACTTTACATCGAAAACCACTTCATTAAATAGTTTTGTTTTTGAGAAAGTGTCATCTCTTTCATAACTAATTGCTCTATCAATTAAAGCAGAGCAATAATTTTCCAATTCCGAATCATCTGCATTTAAATTTATTTCTAAAATATTAGAGATTATATCTTTGATCGGATTAATATAATCATTAGTTATTTTTTCATATCCCTTTTTAGTTATTTCTTGAAACTTTTCACTTCCACTCTTTTCGGTAATTTCAAATTGCTTTATATACTTAATTTCAGATTTATCAAATGATTTCTTTATATTTTCTAGTGTGTAAGTTTTTCCTGATGACCTTTTTCCTATGATAACATTTAATTTTGTAGAAGCAACTAATCCATCTTGTGAAAATATAAATTCATTATCTTTTTTACTTCCAGTGATAAATACTTTTGTTTTGTCCATTAATGCATATTTTATAGATTCTAAAGATGCGTCTTTTATATCTAAAAAAGTATGTCTTGTTGGAAATACATCCAAATCTTTTTTTATCCTAACATCTGATGATAGAATAGGGACTAACTCATTTTCTTGTTTTTTTAATGTACAAAATTTTTTTACACTATCAACTTCTCCGCAAGTTATATTTTTTTAAATTTTTTAATAATTTGCTGTTGTAATGTAGGTTTTTTCTTATAGTGCGGAATCAATAAATATTCCGTATAATTATCAAAAATACTTATAAACTCATCAAATGTTATAAATCGTTTATCAGATGTAATTTTATCCTTTAATTGAATACATTGTTCAGAAAAATTATCAATATTTCTCTCATCAGAAATAACTATCATATGAGCATTTTCTATATCAACTTCTACTCCTGGTAATACAGTTATATTCAATTTTTCTTTTATCTCATAAAACTGTTCTTTATCAAAAACATTATGATTAGTAATAGCTATTACATCTAATTTTGATATATCTACATATAATAACATTTTTTCCATATCAAATATAAAATTCGAATCCTTTTCTGTCGCTATTGTATGAATATGTAAATCTATTTTTTTCAATTTTCTATCCCTCATTTCTATATTAATTAATAATTCGTTATCAATACTTCTTTTGTAACTTGAGTTTTATCTTTTAAATGGTAGTTTGAATTACTGTAATTATAATTCAAATTATGTATGTTATATTGATTCTCTATAGCCCAATCAATTAATATCTGATTTTTCAAGCCCTTATGTTCAGTTACATTTGAAAGTGCAAATTTTATACCATGTCTATTCACATCATTTAAATATTCTAATAACTCTTTCTCTTTATTCTCATTCCAACCATCATTTTCATTATAACTTGCATCTCCTAAATAATAAGGTGGGTCAAAATAACAAAAATCATTACTACTTAATGTACTAACTTTAAATTTTTTATAATCTGTATTTATGAATGAAATATTTTTTACAACTAATTTTTTGCAAAATTCCAATAAGTTTTTTCTAATAGAACTGTTAAAATCTCTTTTTCCAACAGGCATATTATATTCACCACTACTATTAAATCTAATTTGATGATTAAATGAATATATTACCAATGTTAAAAACATAAAATCTCTATCAGTTGAATCTTCCATTTTATTATAATCTTTTCTTAAGTCTAAATAATATTGTTTATTATAATTTCCTAAACCTGAAGAACTATCTTCTCCATAAAATTCATACCCATTTTTATATGTATTACTCAAATTATATTTTTCTATAATTGTATCTAGCTTATTTACAATTTCCATATAATCGTAATTTTTAAATAATTCCAAAATCCTAATTAAATTTGTTTCTTTGTCAATCGCTATTATTTTTTTCGCATTACTATTAACTGCAACATTTCCTCCACCACAGAAAAAATCAACAAATGTATCAATTTCTTTTGGAAATATATTATTAAATTGTTGTAACAATTTAAATTTACCACCTGTGTAATTTAATGGAGACTTTGCAAATGTATTATTATCTTTTAATTCAATTTGACTTTCCTTACAAACTTCTGTTGTTTCGCATAAGAATAACCTTTCTTTATGGTCAATAGATTTGCTCTTTCCTGTTGTAAAATTATTATACTCTCGTTCAAACACTTGAACTTTTCCTTTTTTTTCTAATATTTGTTTAATTTGCAAGTCTGATATTTTAGCATTACTACGACTATTAATTTTATCTCCTGTATTATTGTAAGAAACTAAAATGTATTTACAATTACATTTTTTTATTAAGTCATCAAAAACTTCAACCGCTTTATTAGTACAATATCTACTTTTCAAATTTGTTCTATCCATTTTCTTTGCTACCCCATAAACTTTAGGCTTATTCCATTCAGCAACATTTTCTAAAAGATGATAAGCATCACAATATTGTCTCGAATTATATGGTGGATCAATATACACTAAATCTGCTTTTACATTTTTAATAAATTCATTTGCATCTAAATTACTAATATGTGATTTTTTTTCTCCATTTTTACTAACATCAATCATATACATACAGAATTTATCTTCTATATTTTCAATTTTTCTATATGCATCATAATGTCCTACTGTATTTGCAACTCTATCCATTGAATAAATAAGACTTGTAATTAATATGCATTTTTCCCTTTCATTAATTATTTGCTGTTTGAATTTATCTTCTATATCATCTCTTATAAATCCAATTTTTTTACAATCTTTATAACTAAAATATGTATCTCCAAAATTTTGTGAAAAATAATTTTCTTTATCTATTTCAACAATATTATAATCATTAATTATTTTTTCTATCTTTTTTATATCTGCTTTTGAATTTTCATAAAAAGCTTTATAACTGTAGTAATTTGATTTTAAAGAATCATTAAAATATACTTCTTTTCCATTTTTTAAGAATAAACTTCCCACAACTCCTGTTCCTGCAAACACATCCACTACTGATTTAACATTTTTGCAGTTTTTATTTACTGTATCTTCTATAAAATTCAATAATTTATATTTACTACCTAAAAATCTTCTATTATTTATCTCTAGTTTTTTCATTCATGTTATTTCCTTTCACCGCATCTAATGCACACTAAAATTATAGCAATAAAAAAAGAGTTTTTCTACTCTTTTTTATAATTTATTTACTTTATTTTTTATTAATTTTTTATACCATTCTAAATCATTGATTTCAGTATCTCTATAAGCATTTTCAAATATTTCATATAATTCTGAATATTGAATTTTTACATTAATTAATTTTATTATATCTTTTATTGAAAGAGAAATTATCTTTAATCCTGTTTTTACTGAATTCTTACCTCTAAATTGATAATTTTTTCTAGACCTAAAATCACTTAATACTTCTTCTTGTAATATATTTGCTACAAAAACAGCATATGTTTTATCATTATCATTTTCTTGAATTTCTCTCATTAAATGTCTTGATACAGGTTCCATTTCATTTTTTCTTTGAGATGTTGATTCTGTAAGTGTAGCTTCTAGTAACACTTTATGTTTTGGATATTTCATTTCTTCTCCATACTCATATACAATATCAGCAGTCCCACCTGTTGCATGAGTTTTTGGTAATAAATTAGCATCTAAACTTAATTTCATGTATTCTAAAATATTACCACTTCTATTGCTAAATCTATACCATGTTATTCCTAAAATATATTCAAATATTGTAGGTATATCAGAATTCCAATCTGCATATTCATTAATAGCATTTCTATCATTGCATTCAATATATTTAAATAATTCAATAAGTTGATTCTCTTTAAATTTATTATCTATTAACTCATTGAATCTTCTTAATTTTTCATCTTCAATAAAGTTTTTAATGCTATTCTTATTTACGACTCTATTTGGATAATCAGCTTGAATTTGAACAATAATGTCATCAGCATTAATATCAAGACATTTATATATCTTATTAAATTCAATATCTTTAAATATAAAATTATCATACTTTTCTTTATCTAAAATTGGGGTATTTATTATTTCTTCTGATATATTCAAAAAGAAATATTTAGGAAATACATCTAATTCTATCTTTTCATCAAAGATAACTATATCTGCTAGTGAAACATATCTTTTATTTAAATCTGCATAATCTTCTAATGTTGCTTTCCATTTAGCAGTATGCATTACTTTAAAAAATTCAACAGCATATTGCTTTTTATTATTAAAATTAAATATAGGTATATCTTTAATTTCTTGAATGTATTCTTCGGTAAGCATTCTTGGAGAATATCTTAAATAGTCTTTCCAATATTTTGCAACCTTTGAATTTTTCTTTGTTTGCTCTTTTATAAATGCAATTATAGTATCTAATGCTTCTTTATCAAATTCTCTTTGTGATATTTTATATAAATCATTAAAGAATTGATACATTGGTTCAACATACTTTGTCCCTTTTCTACCCATATCTATAATTGAAAATTCTTCAACACTATTTATTCCATTTTGTTCTATATATTCAATAGCTGACTTATAATTTAGCATACTATACATTTTGTTTTGAATAATATCTTCTATTGTCATTTTGCCATTTCTATACATTTTAACATTTTCTAGCATCAATTCCATATATTCTTTATTAGTAGCTAATGGTAAAATATATGTAAATTCATCTTTTGTTAAGTATTTTAAATTTACTAAAAAATATAATAACACAGCAAATGGTTTTACATTCATACCATTATCAGTAACTTGTAATTTTAATAATTGTTTCAAATAAATATAACTGTCTTTATTTATATTAAATATATTATTATCTCTAAAATCATCATTTTCAACAATATTAACAATCTTTTTCCCTATATCAGATATATGTCTATTATCATCTATTACACCAATTTGAACTAATCCCGATGTTTTTTGTCTTGCATCTTTAGGTTTATTTTTGGCTTCACCACTAATAAAATCTTTTTGTAACATTTTGTTATAATATTCTTCTTGAATAGTATCATTACCATTCCAATTTATATTTGGATTTTCTTCCCATAATTCTTTCAATATTTGAAGTTGTCTCTCAATTTTAAAATTTAATTCTTTAACTCTAAAGCTAGTTGTTCCCAAGCTCCAGCAATAACTTCGAAATTTAATATCTTCTAACATAAAGTTCTCATTCCTTATATCTAGCATTTTACACTTGCTATTATAACAAAATACTATTATTCTTACAATAATTTTACTGCCTTATCTTGAATTTCAGTTTTTGACTAAATGTAGGTTTGACAAACATAAGGGATTGTCTCATATGTTTGTCAAAACCTCCGCCTCTATTTTTGACATGTTTAATTACAATCTTTCTATATTCTATTATTTATGTTATATTCTTCATAAGATCTCCTTTATGTAGCTCAATTTAAATAAGAGCAATTAACAATAGTTTAACTATTTTGTTAATTGCTTTTTTATATATAACAAAAAACAACCAGATAACTGGTTGTTTTTCTTGGTGCAGTTGGCCGGAATCGAACCGGCACGAGGTTTAACCCTCGCAGGATTTTAAGTCCTGTGCGTCTACCTGTTCCGCCACAACTGCATATTGTTTGGAACATCCATTAATATGGTGGGCAGGGTAGGATTCGAACCTACGTACTCTCACGAGAACAGATTTACAGTCTGCCGCCTTTAACCACTCGACCACCTACCCGAATAAATTAATGGTGCACCCTCAAGGACTCGAACCTTGGACCCACCGGTTATGAGCCGGTTGCTCTGACCAACTGAGCTAAGGGTGCAACCGTACTTTTCAGTACATGAATTATTTTAATATATATACTCTCTTTTGTCAATCTATTTTATATCTTTTTTTCTTTATTTTTAAAAAAGATTGAAATAAATAGAGTATATACATTATTTTTCTTCTAAGTATTCAAATAACACATTATATTCTTTATATTCATCACTTGAATTTACAAGCCCTTTTATAATTCTTTTAGCATTTTCATCTGCAAATTTTAACATATTATTTGCTTCTGCATCTTTTACAGCTTGTTCTTCCATTTTCTTTAGACTTTCATTGTGTTCACTCATATTTATTTTTGTAAAAATACTATCAGAATCTAAATATGATCTAAATGAATCTGTATTTATCTTAGCCTTATATATTTTTGCATGTGGCAATTTTATTTTAACATTTTTTTGTTCTTTTTCTACATCATATGTTATTTTGCTAAAATCAACTCCTGCATCTACTTCTATATCATAACTAAATATCTTTCTTGTTTCTGTGAAAGGTATTTTAAACAAATTAAAAAAATCTATATTTTTCTTATTATCTTTTACAACTGTTAAATATGCTGTTTGTGTTACAAGTTGTCCAACATTTTCAAATCCTAGTTTAGTAGTTTTAGGTGAAGAACTTATATATTTTGTTCCTAAATTTACAGTTATTTGAACTGCTGCTATTGCAATAATAATTATAGCTATCCATTTTACTATACTTATTATTTTATCCATTATCCCTTTGTTTTTCATGATAGTTCCTTTTCTCGATTATTAATAATTAAATTATATATTCACATATGTGGTTTGTCAAACAGTTATATCAGAAAAAGATCTCAAAAATGAGATCTTTAATTTAAATCATTTAAATTATTTTGTTATTTTTTCTACTAAAGCTTTAAATCCTTGTGCATCATTTACAGCCATTTCTGCTAACATTTTTCTGTTAATATTTATATTAGCTTTCTTTAACCCGTTTATTAATTGACTGTAAGTAACATTGTTTGCTCTTGCTGCTGCATTTATTCTTATTATCCAAAGTTTTCTAAATTCTCTTTTTCTTCTCTTTCTTCCGAAATATGAATAAACTCCTGATTTCATAACAGCTTGTTTAGCTATTTTGTAGTTTGTACCTTTTCTTCCGAAATATCCTTTAGCTTGTTTTATTACTTTTTTATGTCTTTTTCTAGTAGTTTTACCTGCTTTTATTCTTGCCATTTCCTACCTCCTATTTAATCTTTCCATATGGTAATAGTTTTTTAATTCCTTTTATTCTTGATTTATCAACCATTCCATCTTGTACTCTTGCTGTCTTCTTTTGTCTCTTTGTTTTGTTTGCTAATAAGTGTCTTCTATTTGCTTTAGTTCTTTTTAACTTACCTGTTCCTGTGTGAGCATATCTTTTTGCTGCTGCTCTATTTGTTTTTATTTTTGGCATATATTCCTCCTTTAAAAATATACTATTTTTTCTTTGATAATATCATATACATTGATTTTCCTTCTAGTGATGGTTGTTTTGATACATCTGCAATTTCTTCTAATTCTTCTGCAAACTTAACTAATACTTCTTTACCCATATCAGTTTTAACAATTTCTCTTCCTCTAAATCTCATTGTTACTTTAACCCTATTTCCTTTATTTAGAAATTCTCTAGCATTTTTCACTTTGAAATTCATATCATGTGTTGCAATATTAGCAGATAACCTTATTTCCTTAGTTTCTGCCATTTTAGAATTTTTCTTAGATTCTTTTTGTTTTTTAGCTCTCTCAAATGCCATCTTCCCATAATCCATAATTCTTGCTACAGGATTTACTGTATCTGGAGACACTAAAACTAAATCTAATCCCTTAGAATCTGCAATTTCTTGTGCTTTTTCTGTATCCATTACTCCAAGTTGTTCACCATTTTCATCAATAACCTTTAATTTTTTAACCTTAATTTGGTCATTCATTATTTGTCCTTTTATATTTTACCTCCAAAAAAATAGACTTACCAAAAAAAAGAAAGTCCACATAAAATATATAACACATAATTATAACATGTGTTTTACTATTATATTATTAACCTTAGTCCTAACATATTCTTAAGGTGAGATCATTTTCTTCTTTTTCGTAAGTAAATAATACTATATTTCTAGCTAATTGTCAAATATACAAGCTAAAATTCAATTAATTCAGCATATGTATATTATTATATTATTTATTATACAATTCTTTGTTAAAATCAAACATTTCATTTTCTATTATAGTATCTAATGAAATCTGTCTATTCAAAAAATCATTTAATCTATTATCATTAGTATAAAAATATTCATTTTTCATATTTGTATTATTTTTTTCCATCCAAGTTTCAATCATTTTATTGCCTTCTTTCAATTCTTATTTATCCCTATCGTTTGATTTAAACATAACTTATTTGCATTTTTAATCCCTATATTTCTATTTATTTCTTCAAATATATATGTTAATTCTTTATGATATTCAAGGATCATATTATCATCTGGATTTTCTACGATATGTATTAAATAACTTTCTATCGTTGAAAATATATCATCTCTTTTTAATTTTAGCTCATATTTCTTATCTAATATATAATTATATTTTTCATTAAATTCATCTATCATTTTTTTTGAATATTTTTTTGGATTATTCATTGCAAAATAGAATAATTTTTCTGATATTATTTTTCTAATAAATTCTGCATAACACATAACTTGTGAATTCTTTACACTTATATGTCTTGCATATACAAAGTTTTCTTTTGTTTCATCTAAATATACAATTATATTATCATTAATTCCTAATATATCACAAACCTCATACTCTGCAAAAATATCTATTATATTTGAATAATGTCCACCATAATCTGGATATCTTCCATCTTCATCTTCTATATAATATCCGTTAGAAAAGATCTTTCCACCTTTCCTATGAATATTTACAATTTTTTCCAATTCCTTATATATCATTATTTTAAACTCTTTTATAATTTGTTCTTTGGAAGACTTTTCATTTAATTTCGTAAGCTTATCATAATTATTTGACACATGGTAATATACTTTCTTTTCATTATAATTATATTGTACATATATTGAATGATATTTTTCTATTTTTTTAAATGCTATAACATTTTCTTGTAAGTTATATATATACTTATCTAACATTGCAATACTGTTTTCTTTTCCAACTATATTTTCTAAATGATTAGTTTTATCATATAAATAGCTTACTATAATTATCTTAAAAAAACTCTCAATATTAGTTCTTTTAAAAAATCTTGTCAATCTTTTAGTTATATCTATTTTATCAATCATTCTTCCTCCTTATACTTATTAATCATCATAATCTCTATCATAATAATCATCTTCGTCATCACGTTCATCATAATAATTAGAACTATATTCTCCATTATGATATTTTTCTAATGTTGGATTTCCATTAATCGATACATCATATACCAATTCCGGATTATAATCACACATATTTGGATCAACCCAATCATGAGCAGTAGGATCATCCCATGAATATCTATCTTCTGTACAAAATAAGTATGGAACCTTATCTGAATTACACAAACTTGCCATTTCACATATTGACGATAATCCATCGAAATCCGCAAGAATTATTGAAAACTCTGCATCATTTGCCATCTTTGCTGCAGTTAGAGGTGTTGGACATGCAATTTTACTTACTTCTCCTGCATTATATTTTTCTAATGTTTTCCTAGTATTATATACTTTATCTTCTACCATATCTCTACTATAGAATCCATTTCCACATGCTGCTAAATGACAATCATATCCTTGTTTTGATAATATTGAAACTACTTGTGGCATAAAATCTTGAAGTAATCTGTTAGAACTAATCCCATATACTCCTGATGTATCTATAAAAAATTGAATATATCTAGCATCTTTTAAGTCATATTTATCTCCCATTATTTTATAACTTTGTTTTTTTAATATATGTTCTAATATTCTTTTTTTATCATATGTTTCACTACCATCTTGTTTATCTATTCCTGCATGCTTTGCTGCTATTTTTTTTATAATTTCAATCATATATTTTTTCAAATATTCATCTTTATTCTCTTTTTTAGCCAACTCTTCTTGTATTCTTTTTCTTTCAAACATTTCTTTTATCTGTTCTTCTAATTCTTCAGGACTTGTAATTGGCTTTATTTTGGATGGATTTTTACCACTTCCTGTGATATAGTATTCATCTTTTCTATTATTATTTTTTTCTTCATCACCTATATCATCATTTTCGCCTATTCCACCAGTATTGTTTTTTTGTTTTCCATCTTTATTTCCTTTTTCCGATGTTCCACTATCATTACTATCTTTCTCACCCATTCCTTCTTTATTCTTATCTCCAGTTCCTTTTCCTTGCCCTTCTTGACCATTGTTGCTTCCATCATATTTACTAGTTTCTGCATTTTCCTTATTTTCTGACTTTTTACCTTCTTCTACCTTTTTCTCTCTATCACTATTTTCTCCATCTTTTGCTGCATTAGGTGAATTTTTTATTTCTTTAGAAGCTTCATCTCCTCCATGTGATTCTTCAGTGTCCTTACTTGTAGGCTCATGAACTTCTTGTGTTTCTTTAGCATCTTCTGGTGATTCTAAAGATTTATCTTCTTTTTCATACTCCATTTTTTCTTCTTGATCATTATTTTTTACTACTTCTTCTTGTATTTCTTCAATAGTGTAATTTTTTTCTAATTCTTCCTCTTCTTCAAGACTTTTTTCTCCTATATTTCTTTGTTCTTCAATTACTTTTTCTTCTAATTCTCTAAACAATTTATCAATATTAACTTTAAAAATCATAATATTAATTTTCCCTACTCTCTCTCTTTTTCAGATTTATCATAATCTTCATCTATTTCATATACTAATTCTCTATTTGCATCATCAACAATTTTCTCATTAAAGAAGTAATAATTCCCATACCGCACATCACCTCTCAATCTAAATACTTGCTTTGCCACTCCATAATAAAGCGTGAATCATAGCTTTCTATATCATCATATCCATAATCTGCATTATATGTACCATCTCCCTCAAGGATATAGCTAAACGATGTCCAAGAATCATTTACTTGTTTACACAGAGTATGTAATTCTTTACACAAATCTTCAATATTAATAATGGCATCATTATATCGTTCTGTATCCCATGATAACTTAACCAAATCGGAATAATCATCCTCATCTTTATTCAACACAAAGAATTGAAGATGCGTTACATTAGATATTTCAATAAAATACCCGATCACAACTTTTTTCCAACCATTCTCCAACACAGGCAGAACTGCATTTCCAATTTTTTGCATTAAGTTGTTCAATGCTTGCTTATTTTCTCGTATATCTGACATTTTACTTTCCTCCTTCTTGTCCATTGTTACTTCCTTCATATTTATTGGTTTCTGCATTTTCTTCATTCTCATTCTTTTTCCCCTTCTTCTACTTTTTTCTCATATATTTCTTTGTTCTTCAATTACTTTTTCTTCTAATTCTCCAAACAATTTATCAATATTAACTTTAAAAATCATAATATTAATTTTCCTTACTCTCTCTCTTTTTCATCTTTTTCATATTCTTCATCAACTTCATATTCTTCTGCTGTTTCTTCTATTCGGTCTTCTTTTTCTATATCTTCCTTATTTTGTTGATATCTTTCATATTTTTCAATTTCACTTCTTGTACCAGAATCTAAAAAGATGTATGTTTTTTCATTTTTTTCTACAACTTTAAATAATCCATTTTTTACTAATCCAAACTTTGTTCCTTGTTTATCTTCAACATTTCCAGCCCACACAATATCTTCATCTGTCATTTTTTCTTTTTCTTTTTCAAATTCAAACCATCCTTCATATCCTGTAAAATCTACTCCTTCTTCCCTTAAAAGTTTCAACTTTTCCAATGTAGGTACAACAACATATAATTTTCTTTCTAATTCTCCATAATTTTCTTCTTCTTCTGAAATAAATTCGTATTCTTTACTGTATTTGTTCAAAAAGTTATTCCATGCCTCAGCATCACATTCATATAAGTCGGTTCTAATTTCTATCTTACATTTTTGTAGATCATTAATATGAACTTCAAAATTTTCATCATCTATTTCTCTCATTTTTTGTAAATCTTCAAGTGTATTTATTTCAAGTTCTCCCAGATTTATATATTGTGATAATGCTTGTTCATCTATTTTTTCACCTAAAACCTCTAAATCTTCCAAATATTGTCTTGCCTGTCTTATTGAAAAATCTGGACATTTATCATATACATATCCTAAATAATGATTTTTGGGTAATCCTAATATTTCTAAAAACAATTCCTTTTCTGGTCTTGGAACTTCAACTCTTTTACTTCTATTTAAAAGAGCATCATCAATTTCTCTTTTATCATTTGATGTTATAAATGTGTAAATTGAATGTTCACCTTTTGTATATGTATCAGTTCCTGTAGTTAACCTACCATTTTCCAAAAAATCTAATAAAAATGAATCTACCTCAGGTCTCGCTTTATCAAGCTCATCTATAACAAGAACTACTGGGCCTTCTTTTGAACTATTTAAAGCTTGTAAAAGTACACCTTCTTTTAATGATTTATCTGGATCTTGTTTAATAACCCCCTCTATGTTTACATCATATTGAAAATTTTCTGTTCCCATTCTAGGAAAACATTGAACAAATTTTTCATCTGCTCCAATCATCTTTGCAAAAGTTTCTGCTAAAAAAGTTTTACCTGCACCAGACTTTCCTTGTAGAAGTAGTGTTGGAATACTTTTCCTGTTCCTTTTACCTGCTTCATTAAATAATAATACTAATTTTGCTAAATCTTTAGATGCAAAATATCCATGTTCTTTTAATTTCTGTTGTATTTCATCTATTTTTTCTGACATATTCTAACCTCTCATATATTTTATATAATCATATATTATAATATTATAATAATAATATATATTATTATTACAAAAATTTAATCAGTTATTCATCAACTAATTATTTTACAATCGCAGATATTTTAATCGTCGGGCTCATAACCCGAAGGTCGCAAGTTCGAGTCTTGCCTCCGCAACCAAATATTTATGTTTAAAAAGCTTGTTAAATCAAGCTTTTTTCTTTTAAGTGGTGATAATAAAGTGATAGTTATAAAAAATAATTAAACTTTCAATACTTTTAAAATTCACACTAAATAAAAATAAACAAATCTATTAGAATTTATAATATTTTGTTCTATATTTTAATGTATACTCTATTGATGCAAGTGATATATCAGGATATTTTTCTATTGTTTTTCTTAATTCAAACTGCCTTTTTATTTCATACAGCCATCTTTGTTTCTTCATCTTTTTTGGTGGCTCAAGACTTTCATAGTATTTTCTTAATTTTTGCCATTCTTCCTTTGTATATTGTTTACTTACATATTTACCATTTTCATAATTTTGTATATCAGTTTTATCTAATAATTCATTTTCCTCATCCATAATCTTTCTCCATTTAAAAATAATATATTATTTTATAACTATTATATCATTATTTTTCAAATTTTATCATTATAAGAAAATACACACCTTTTATTATAGGTGTGTATTTAATATTTTATATTTCTTATTTATCTACTTTTTATTTACAAAGACAGCATATTTAATAACTTGTCCTTCATATTCATCTAAATTATATGGTCCATTGTTTGTATTTACCACAGATGTTGGATCATTTATATATACTTCTCCTTTATCTGTAGTGTCTCTATATACAACCCAATGTATGTAATCTGGTGCCCACTTTGAATTTTTTACAAGTGCTGCAACTAAATTACCTTTTTCTAAATTTTCAAGCATAACTTTCCTGTCTGTAGTTTCCTGTACTTCTATATTTCCTTTACTAAGTTCAAATGCTGCAACTTTCAAAAGTCCTATATCACTTCCATTAGAATTACTATAATTAATATATCTTGTTGCTAATTCTTCTATTGATACATTTTGTTTATTCATTGTACTTAAAATCATTGCACACACAGCTGGACCACATCCATGTGTTGATACTGTTCCTGATCCAAAAGGTAATGTTATACCATTTTGCATCATAAGTGGTACATTCCACTTATTATTTCCTTTAGGAAAACTTGTTTCTTTCTTTTCTCCTAAATACATTTCAGAAAACATAGTACCTTTACCTGATTTTTCTTTTTCTTCTTTTTCTTTAACCTTTTTTGCTCTTTCTGTTGTTATAGGTGGTGATGCTATAATTGTCATCTTATCAGAATTATCTTTTGCTAAATAAAAGATATTTTTCCCTGTTATATTTTCATTGTCCGTATCATTTTTGATTATAATTGTAACCGTTAAAGCAATTACAAACAATATCATTATTATTTTTGTTATTTTTTTACTCAAATCTTTTAATTTTCCTTTTCTTCTATTCATATTAATAACCTGCCTCTTGTGCTTTTGTAAGAGCTTTTGTCATAAATTCTACAACATAATCTTCCCACTGTTTATCACCACTAGTTCTTTCACAATATGTAGGTCCGAATTGCTCTTACATCATATTTTCCTGTATTATAGTAATATTTTCCTCTTGCAATATTTTGTCCAAATGCATTAAGTGAATCTTGGATACTTGCAAATGTTCTCCAACCACCAGATGCTGTTTTTTGACTAAAATAATTGTTTCCACCTATTTTTAAATTTGTACCTCCGTGTATTTTCTATCATTGTTACTGCAGCTGCAAATAGTGCATTAACACCATATTCTTTTTGCATATTTAAAAATGCTTGTGGATCTTGTTCCATGATTGTTTCTTTACCTTGAACCCATCCTGCAAACATACTCTTGAATATATTTGCTGATTCTGGATCATCTGGATCTAACTCATTAAATATTTCTTCTGGTAATTCTCCATCATATGTAGAAGTTCTTGTATCATAATTTTCATCTATTTTTATATTAAATCCACTAGATTTCATGTTTCTTACAAAATAATCTGCTACTCTATCTACAATACTTTCATCATTATTATACATTGTAATAGTTATTGCACCTGTTTGACTTGCATCTTTTACTTTACCTATTATAGTACCTTCTTTAACATAATCACCTTGTTTTTCTGGTGCATCTTTTTTTTCTTTTTCTATCTTTTCTACTTTTTCTCTTTCTTCTTTATTAGCAATTTTATTTAAAGCATTTTTACTTATTTGTTCTTTATATTTTCCTTTTTTATCTGATGTTGCTTCTTCAACACCTTCTATTTTTATCTTATATCCTGCAATTATTCCTTTATATTCAGTTTCATAAAATCTTTTATAACCTTCTGGAACATTTGGTAAATCATCTTCATCTAGTGCTTTTATTATAATTTCACCATCTTTTCCTTTTTCAAGTTTACCTGTAACCGGTGATACAACAAATTCATCTTCTTTATACCCTGTCCCATATCTAGCTTTTAATTTATTATATACTGGATCATCTTTTATACCTTTACTTGGCTTTGGTCCTGAAGGTGTGCTTCCATTTTCTCCAGAATTATTAGATGATGAACCGCCTCCACTAGTTGCACCTGTTGATGTGTCTATTGTCATATTCATAAGTGAAAATGGTAAATCAATTCCATACTCTTTATATGATTTTTTAAGCTTGTTAAGCATAAATTGTTTTATTTCATTACCTGTTCTCATACGACCACCTTTATCATAAAAGATTGCCTTATTATAACTTGCTTCTTTAGGCATTATACTTGCCATTGGTTTATTTAAATTTTTTGAAAATTTCTTATAACCACCTTCTCCAAGAAAATGTATCATATAGAAATCTAAACCTGTAGGATTACTAATACCAATTTTTTGAAAATATCCTGAATCTCTAGCATTCGCAAATCTTGATGCAACCCAAAGTACTGCTTGTTCATTATTTTTAGGTTGTGGTGTTGCACTTACACCATATTTTTTCCCCCATTTATATCCGATCTGCCCAGTCTTTTGGACGAATTTGCATTATTCCTGTAACTGTTGTTCCGAGGACCACCAGTTGCATTAGGATTAAATCCACTTTCGTTACCTGCAATTGCTGCTAAAAGCCCAGATTCTATACCTGTCTTTTGTCCTGCTGTTACAATTGCTTGTCTTACTTGCATAAACTTAGACTTACCACTTGCACTTGTTTTTGTATTACTTGGATCTATATCATTACTGCCTCCTGTAACTCCAGAAGAGCCTGATCCACCATTTGATGATATATTTGTGTTTGGATCTACTGTACTTGATGTATCGCTATCTTTTTTATCCTTGTTATCTTTCTTATTTTTTCTGCGTTTCTGTTCATCTTCTAAAATCTTTATTCTTTTTTCTAAACTTGATTTTTTAGTTTCATTTGTTTCTTTACTAAGCTCTTGTTTCAAGTTTTTTAATGTTTCTGCTATTTCTTCATCTGTCCCTTTTGCTGCTATTCTTATTGTTGATTCTTCTAATAATCTAAGTTGTGTTTCTAAAAGTTTTTTCTTTTGTGTTTCTAATTCTTTTTCTAATTCGTCAATTTTTTTCTTTCTATCTTCTTCATTTAAACTTGAATCTTTTTTAGTTCTATCAATATCTCTTCTTATTTGTTGAATTTGTAATTCTATTCTTTCAACTTCTATTTTCTCATGAGTACTTTCTGTAGCACCAAATTCAGCTTTTATAGCTTCTTCTGATAAAATCTTAACACCATATTTATTAATGTCTTTGTTTTTTTCACCAGATGGCCATGTTTCTCCCATTGTTCCATTATATAATGGCCATGTAAGTACCTTTCTTATAGGATCTTTTAAATCTTCTCTCTTATAATATTTTAAATCTACAAGTAATTCTTTTAAATCTTTATATGCATATTTTGAATCTAAATCATCTGATTGTTGTAATAATACTCCTGCTTGAAGCACATTATCTGAAAATGTTATCTTCTTTTTTAATGGATTAGTATTTCCATCCAATTTTTGTAATATATTCTTTGAGTTTTTTTCTCTATCATCATTTATTTGTTTTGCTGTTCCTTCACTTCCATCATATTTATACCAAGCATAATTGTTTATAAGATCTAAAAGTCTTTTATTTGTTATACCTCTTTTACCATCTTGATATTGTTTAAACACATCTTCACTATATGTTTCTTTAAGCTGTATTTTATTTTCTCCAAATATTTCTCCGAAGTTTACCTATTGCTTCTTTTAAATCTGCTGTATTATTTGCTCCTAAAAAACTTCCAATTAATGTTTTTTCTTCATCATCAACATCTTCTGCTGTTATATTTGTAACCTGTTCTGTTCCTCCACTTTGTCTTTGTTTTAAGTCTTCTTTATCTTTTTCTGTTAATGGATCATATGCACTCCAGTCTTTTTCTTGTTGCTTTTCTTTTATGTTCCCATCTTTATCACGTTCAAGCCACAACTCTCCTGTTTTAACAAGATAGTCCGCATCTAAATCAACATATTTATCACCTTTTTTTTGTCTAAAATATACATCTCTATACCAATGATTTTTAACATCTGTAATTAAAGGAACAACTTTACTTATTTCTACACTTTGTTTTCCCTTTCCAAACTTATCTACTACTGTTTTAAGTGCTGAATTCACATCATCTTCTGTATACCCTTTATCTAAAAGTCCATATAATCCATTTCTTTGGAACATATTTCCTTCACCTATTGCCATAGTTCCACCTGCATTAGTTATAGGATTTCCTGAGGCATCAACTGCAACTGATTTATCTTTTATTTCATGTAAATTTCCTGAAGATGATTTATAATATAATGCTTGACTTGTATTTATCGGTGCTTTTAATTCTTCACCACTTGCATTATATAATTTACCATTAAAACCTAAATCTTGTGGTAAAGTTATTTGTAATGTTGCTACCCCTTTTACTTCCTTTAACTCTATAGTTAATTTTGTTTTTTCATATTTTCCGTTTTCATATTTTGTTCCTTTTATAAGTTCTGAAAGCATATCTGGTGCATTTGTAGCTTTATGCATTGTAAGAAGTAAATTAAGTGGTAATCCATATCTACCAATCCATCCTTGAATATCATAAACATAGTTTATATTACTCCTATTATTCCCAAAAAAGTCTTTTGCTTCTGTTCTTAATGTATATGTATCTAAATCTATTTGAGTACGTGGTGCTCTATTTCCCACTTTATCAAAAAAGCTTTTTCTACTTTCATCCACAATATCAATCATCCCTGGGAATTTTGTTGCACCTGAATCTTTCTCTTCTTTCTTTTCTTTATCTTCATCTGATCCAAAGAATGATGTATATGTTTCTCCTATCCAATTAAATATTCCACCTACTGTCCTTCCTATATTTCCCCATATTCCTGGAAATTTATCTATGAAGTATGTATAACCATCAATCCATGTATATAGCATAAGTGGACTATTTTCATAATCTACCATCTTAACATTTCCGAGACTCATCTTCATATATTCCTTCACTTGCAACATATGTGTCATCTTCTGTTATTTCACCTGCTTTTATTTTTTTATCAACCGTTTCTACTTTATCTTTATCTTTGTCCTTATCTTTTTTCTTATTTTTCTTTGCTAACTCTGCTTCTGCTTTTACTTGGTCAACTTTTTTGTATATAAATCCATCATTATATAAGTTAAATCCCATCCTTCTTATATATGTTGCATTATCCAAAATATGAACCATTTCTTCTCTCTTAAATTTAGACTCATCTCCACCTAGCCAATGAACAACTCCTGTTATTCCAGTTTCAATCCATTCTTTAATTGTTGATAATATAAAAGATGGCATAAATATAATTGCAGATATAAGTCCTATAAGTAATATTACTATTAATATAATTAATGCTATTATTGCAACCGTACCAATAGTAAAAGCTGCACCTCCTGCTGCAACCGTTCCCCCTGCTGTTGTTCCTGCTGTAGCTACTGCTCCTCCAGAACCTGTTGTAAGTGCTGTTTGTGCAGCTGCTTTAGCTCCCTCTTCAGCCGCTTTTTTTCCAAATTCTTTAGCAACTTTTTGTGCTGCTTTTTTTGCTTGTTTTTTAGCTTCTTCTTTTGCTGCACTTTTTGCTTTATCTACCGCTTTATCCTTAAGCTGTCCTGCTTTCTCACCTAAAATACTTTTTTCATCATCAAATCTTTCTTCATCCATACTTTTTTTACCATATTCCTATTAAATTTATTATTACATCTAAAATCCCTTTATTAGTAAATACTAAATATATAATTATAAGTTGTATTATTATTATTAAAGTTATAGAAATCTTAAATGAATTTTTTTTAGTTTTATGTCTAAAAACTTTCATACCTAAAACTGCACCTATTATCCCAAAACATAATGCAAGTGTAAGTAAAAACTTTTCTGATATTCTATTTTTTTCTTTATATGCAAGATATTTATCTACACCATATATAAGAAAAGTTATAATATTTATAATTAATATATATTTTATCATATAACTTCCTTTCTAATCTATCTAATTATATCATAATCCCTTTATTTATAGCTACTTTTATTGTTATTTACTTCTTTTTTGTAACATTTGACTTTTTTTTATAAATATATTAAACTTAAAAAGGATTAAAGGAGAAAAGGATTAAAGGAGGTGAGATTATGCCTGAAATAAAAGTTAACAACGGAAATCTTGAAGATGCAATAAAAAGATTTAAAAGACAATGTGCTAGAAATGGTATCATTCAAGAAATTAAAAAAAGAGAACACTATGAAAAACCTTCTGTAAAAAGAAAGAAAAAATCAGAAGCAGCTAAAAAGAGAAATAGAAAATAATTTATATAATAAGAATTACAAATTAAAGAAAAAGATCTGGTAATATAATAAATTTAATATTACTAGATCTTTTTATTATTTTATGGTGCTGATATCCATATTATAATCTTCATTTTTTCTTGATATATATAGATCTTATTTTAATAAGGTGATAATAAAAGTGATAATTAGAACAAAAAAAATAAGGGAGCTTTTAATTGCTCCCTTTAATCTATCCATGATATTTTATTGTAACCCATCTTTCCATTTAACAAAGCCTGCTTTCTTTTTATTCGTACCATCAACTGTATAGTATACTATAACATTATCTTCTATACTAATTCCTTTTACAACTTCCCTTGGATTTAATTCTCCTATTTTATTTGTAAAAGTATTATCAGCATATACTGGTTCAGGTGTACTTCCATTTCTATATATTCTCACTTCATCTCCTCCTTCATTATTTGTATTTATTTGTTGTGTTACATTAGTATTTCCATCTAATTTATTTTGTATTTTAGATTTGAATTTATTCCATTCTCCTCTTTCTAATATTTTGTGTGGGCAATATTTACCGTTCCAATCTTGGTGTTTGTAAACTCTATCTATCCCCCAACCTCTTTCTTTTAATAATTTAGCTATATATTCAATAGCATTTTCTTCAGCTCTATCATATAAGCTTTCATCTTCACTTGTACTTCTACATATTTCAATTGAAATAGTATTCATGTTACCTCTTCCTCTTCCATCTCCAGAGTTCCATGTATTCCTATCAAAAGGTATACATTCAATAACTTCGTTTTCATCAACTGCTACATGATAACTAACTTTTTCATTATTATTTATCATATATCTTATTTCATTACTTGCTGGTGCAGAGTTTGCTGTATTATGTACTGTTATACCTATTTTATCTGTTATATAAGGACATTTAATTCCATATTTACTTTCTAACATTGGTATTTGTTTTATTATCATAATTATTTTTCCTTTCTACTCAACTCTTTTAATTAAAATTCATCATTTTTTATTAATATATTTTGTTCTTTTATATAAGCGTCTAAATACATTTCATTCTTTTGTCCGTTATATGTAATCTCATATAACTTCTTATCCATCTTATTTGTAATAAATACTCCTTTTGTATTACCTAAAGCTTTAGCTAACCATACTACAAATATATCATTATCTTTGTCTAACTCAATTCCTTCTTTTTTGTAGTATTCTTGTATCTTTCTTCTTGATATTTCTTCAAATTCTTTAGTACCTGTTATTTTTCTTACTTCTTCCATTTTTTCCTCTTTCTCCTTGAAAATCGAGGTATATTTATACCATTTCATTTTTTTATTGCCTTAAAATCGATTCTCGTTAGTCGTTTTTCTTTGGTATTTCAGCATTTTCTGATTCTGTATTCTTTAATTGTTTAAGTACACTTTTTACTTTATCAGGTATTGGAATTTCTAAAAGTGTTGCATTTTCTAGTATAGATATTCCTTCATTTGA
>QWCI01002088.1_pt1 | contig 22870 bp, 39 predicted proteins | sample 1972541 | NCBI WGS metagenome assembly QWCI01 (sample SAMN09866712, study PRJNA288562) | Human oral metagenome isolate term3_saliva, whole genome shotgun sequencing... | isolation source: mouth | host: Homo sapiens | place: USA: California | reverse complement strand
GTTTTGAGGAGTTAGAAATGAAAGTATTAGTGACAGGTTTTGAGCCCTTTGGAGGGGAAAAGGTCAATCCAGCTTTGGAGGCCATTAAAGGTTTGCCATCTGAAATCCATGGTGCTGAGGTTCGTTGGGTAGAAGTGCCAACAGTCTTTCACAAATCGGCTCAAGTGTTGGAAGAAGAGATGAGTCGTTATCAACCTGATTTTGTCCTTTGTATTGGGCAAGCTGGTGGAAGAACTAGTTTGACACCTGAACGAGTGGCCATTAATCAAGACGATGCACGCATTCCTGATAACGAAGGTAATCAACCGATTGACCTTCCCATTCGCTCAGACGGTGCCTCTGCCTACTTTAGTAGTTTGCCGATTAAAGCGATGGTTCAAGCTATAAAAAAAGAGGGATTGCCGGCCTCTGTTTCCAATACGGCAGGTACTTTTGTCTGCAATCATTTGATGTATCAGGTCCTCTATTTGCTAGAAAAGAAATTTCCACATGCTAAGGCAGGTTTTATGCATATTCCTTATATGATGGAACAGGTGGTAAATCGGCCTACCACTCCAGCTATGAGTTTAGTGGATATTAGGCGAGGGATAGAAGCGGCAATCGGCGCCATTATAGAACATGGGGATCAGGACCTCAAGTTGGTAGGCGGAGAAACTCATTGATAGAAAAAAGCTTGAGGGAAACCTTCAAGCTTTTGGACGTTTTCGAGCCAATACTGCTCGGTAAAAAATCATTTTATTGATTTGAATGTAGGGGAGGAGTGAGAAACTAGCAATTTCAAAAGTAATCCAATTGAGGAAGTACCAAGGGAGGAGTTGTAGGTCTAGAATAAAGCGCTGAAATTTATATCCTTTCATCAGGAAACGGCTGGTTTTAAGGATTTGTCCTGGTTTGGCTTGTCCTAAATCTAGGGTGTCACAGAGGAGAAATTCTACCTGCGAATAGGCATAGTATTGTGGAATATAGAGACTATTTCCGACAATCATCAAGAGTATACTTGCTAGAAAGTAAAGACCAAAGGTCATGAGGAAACGCTCGGTTTCAATTGACGTGAGATCCAGATTGGGAAACTCAGGGTGAAGGACAACGAATTTCTTTGCTAGAAAGCTACTGTAAAAAAGAAAGTAAATTCCGAGTAAACTAGGAATGCTCCATAAAAAGAGATAGAAACGTTTGAGAAGTAGAGTCAAAAAGGTTTGTGAAAAGTGTGCTTCGTTAAAGAGAGTAAGACTATTTTTGACGGATAGTTCTGTATCTGGATTCTTGATGAGTTTTAGGGTTGTATAGACTGAACTGGTTAGAAGAATAGCTCCGATAAAGGAGACTAATAGTGGAAAAAGGTAGGCTTGGAATACATGGCCAAACACGCTTACAAAGGGTTGTTCTAAAACACTCTCGTTGATGCGCTCTAAGGGATTGAGGAAGCCAGACAAGATGACCAGTATACTAGGTAAGAGATAGACGAGAAAGAGGCGGGGATTTTCAGATTGAAATTGTCTAGCCTGCAGACGAACGGTTTTTAAATCAATTTTTGGGTATTTCATTCTCTCATTATACCATAAATAGTACATAGCTTGCTAATCGTTTGAAATCAGTGGGTTTCTAGCGTGTTAAGTAAAAGTGAATACGAAATTGAATACGACACTACTTTTAGCTGGAGCGGATGAAATCCATGAGCTGATTAACGACTTCAACACGTTGATTATCGTTGATGTGGGTATACATGTCAAGGGTAGTTTGAACATTATTATGACCTAATCTGTCCGAAATAATTTTGGCTGTAACACCAGCTTCAAAGAGGAGAGAAGCGTGTGTATGTCTAAACCCGTGAGGCGAAATTTTTTTAAGATTATTGTGTTTACGAAAGAATCTTAAAAGTTTCACTTTCATAGTTGCAGCTAAAAGCCATCCCCCGCTATTGTTCGTAAAAATATAATTCGAATCATATTTGTAAGGCACACCAGCCTGGAAATATTCTTTTATTTGCTGACGTTTCCAGAGTTTTAATACATTCAGAGTTTCATCATCTAAAGTGATAACCCTCTTACTCCTTTTGGTTTTAGGATCCTGAACAGTTTGCTTGTCACCAATTACGACAGCTGTACGAGAAATACTTAACAACTTATTTTCAAAATCAACATCTGACCACATGAGTCCGATAGCTTCTCCAGTTCTCAATCCTGAAAAAGCGAGTAAGTGGAAAAAAGTGTAGTCTACTGGTTTGCAATTTGCTTTGTAAACTTTAAGGAACTCGGTTAGTTCCTGTTTTGTATAGTAGTTTTCTTTGCCCTTTAATGGCCTATTTTTAGGCTTGATAATCTTGTCTAAGGGATTTGACTTAATGATGTCAAGAGAAGCGGCATACTTGAAAATACGGCTAATAACAGAGTAGTAATTGGCATAGAGAACATAGCGATTGCTTAACTTTATAGCCACCTTCTGACAATAAGCGACACTGATCTGCTTAATCTTCATATCTGTAAAATATGAGTCAATCATAACATTAAGTTTTTTCTTAACGTTTTGATATGTTGTTGGTTTTACAGTACTTTTAAAGCTATCAAGCCATAACTCAGCGACTTCAGCGAAAGTAGGGTTCTGGAAATCTTCATTGTTTGAAAAACCATTCTCTTCAACATCTAATAGAAGGTCACGTTCGGCAGCTTTTGCCTCTTTAATGGTTTTAAAACCACGGCGTGTTGTGCGTTTTTCTTTTCCAGTTGCAGGGTCTATGCCCAGGTATGTTTGAAAGAGGTATCTAGTCTCTCCTTTTTTTGTAATATATTTTTTTATCATAAAAAAGTCCTTTCTTTTCGATTGCTTGCCCGCAAAGTCCTTTCTTTTCGATTGCTTGCCCGCATAGTTGAAAAGGTGTAGAACTTATGATAAACTATAGTTGTATTTTTTTATCATCCTTTCCATTGCTTGCTTGATGGAAAGTTGAATCCTCACACTCAAAGTTTGGCGATGGCGAGTGTGAGGATTTTTTGAGTTGTTTCCAAAATGGAAACAGTTGGCAGCTCGTCAAATAATAAAATAAGGTGTACCTCTTAGAAGTACACCAGACGAGTTTATCCTTGACGAACAAGGCTTTTTTACATTCTTAGTGTATTTCTTTTTTTAATTTCTGTCAAGCAACTGTTTCTAACTTGGAGACAATTTTAATTCCAATGTTTTAAAATAGTTTCAAAAAAAGCCTCCTCCAAGTAAATGGAGAAGACTTCTTCCGCATCAGACCCCGTAGAGTTATTGACACTTTTTCTCTAATTATCTCCATTTTACAGTATTGTTTAATTTCTGTCAAACGTCAACTTATTCTAACGACTTATGTTTACTAGAATATAAAAAGAAAAGTAGCCGTATCAAATACGGCTACCATCACGTTATGGATCTAAAATCCAAATGTAAACTTTATGGAGCTAAACTCCTAATAGCTGTATTGTAATATAATTATTAAGAAATGTCAAGAGATTAGAAAAGGTATAATTCTTTTAACTTTTCGTTAATTTTGTCCAATGTGTTATCAGATACTTTCATTTTTCCGATTGGATCTAATCTATTTTTCTTTAAAATTCTATCTTTGCTGATTGTTTGAAGGTTATTACACTTGGCATAAGAACGCTTAATGTATTTTTTGTAGTATTGAGTTAATTCAATAATGTCAGCTATTTCTGATTGTGTCCGTTTAAGGTTATCATCGTCAATTATCTTAGGTTGAATTATTTCGTTTGAAAATTGTTCTGTGTAAGCTTGGTAGACATCCGACAAGGCAGCTTCAGTAATTGCATTATTGGAATCTAAATATTTTAGGTAGGCAAATAATTCTTTGTGTAATTTTTCAATATATTCATCAAGCAAAATAGAAGGATATTCTGCAATGACTTCGTCTATGAGTACAGTATCTATTTGATTTTTAGATGTTAGAGGAATTACTGTAAGTGTTTTTTTATAGGGACTATCTACTTTGTCTAAGACAATCGCCCAATGATTATTTGATAATTCTCCGCCTATATTTACACCGAACTCTACGAATATCAGAGAGCCACGACTGAATTTCCAATATTTTCTTTTTTGAGTCTTAGCTTCAAATAAGAATTGTTCAGATTGTCTTTTAACTGCTGGTGCAAGAAATCGGTATTTAGAAGATGTATGCTTTGCTTGACCAAGTTTATAGAGTTTTTCAACTTCTATGTAGTTTTGTTTGGTTTGTTCAAAATATGGATTTTCTTTATTCATTTTACTTCTCTCTATACACGCTGACAACCTCCCCAATAGTTCGGATGTCGTCATCTTCTGTCAGGTGGATTTCCTCATAGCTATTGTTGAGACTTTGCAGGTACCATCCGCCGTTATAGTCTCGTTTCAGCTTTTTAACGAAGTTTTTACCGTTGATTTGGAAAATGCCGATGTCGTTGATATCCACTTGACTAGTGACCTTGATAAAGAGCAGGTCGTTATCTTCAATCATCGGTTCCATGGAATCACCAGCCACCTTAGCGATGGTGTCATACTCGTCAGGGACATCTTCGGCACGCAGTCTTACTTCCATGTGGAGATTGTCTTCTTGGAAAGTTCCGTGTCCTGCTGCAACCAAGCCTTCTACGTAGTCAGTGATATAGTCGTCATCTTGAGGCTTATCAAAGATAGAGACAATCTTGGAGTTGTCTTGTTCTTCTAGTTGTTCCTTGGCATAGTCAAGGACTTTTTCTTGTTTCGGCTCTTCTAGTTGGTTGTAGATGGTTAGGATTTCAGGGTGTTCGTTCTGTGTAGTTCCTCGTTCTTCATCAGGAACACGTTTAATGTCGACATCATACCCCATAAGCCAAGCTTCGCTAACATCAAGTGTTTTAGAGAGGAGGTATAATTTTTTATCATCTGGCTTAGATTTACCAGTTACATATTGAGATAAAGCGCTCCTACCCATTTTAACACCTAGTTGTTTTTGAAAATGTTTGGACTTTTCTAAAATGTCTACTTGTCTTAGATTTCTTTCAGACATCAATTGTTTAAGTCGTTCTGACGTACTACTACGCTCCATTGAAAAGCTCCTTGTTTGTTTTGATGTTTTCATTATAAAACATCTTGAACAAAAATTCAAGCAAAAAATTCAAGAAAATTGAATTTTGTTGTTGACAAGGGTAAAAAAAGGTGTTAGAATGAATTTGTTCAAAATATTTGAGCAAAAATAAAAAAAGGAGGATAAATAATGACGAAAGATTTTTCAAGACTATCTGGGAAAATCGTTGAGAAATATGGGACGCAATACAATTTTGCTATCGCTATAGGTCTATCAGAACGCTCTTTATCGCTAAAGCTTAATAATAGAGTAGGCTGGAGAGATGAAGAGATTGAGCGAGCAGTACAATTGTTAGGTCTAGATATAAATGATATCCCAGCTTATTTTTTTACAAAAGCTGTTCAAGTTTCTTGAGCAAACTTTGTTAGAATAGAAAGGAGAGAGGGATGGTTCCAGAATATCTAACAGAAGAGGAAGTGGAAAAAATAAAAAAAGAACTTTTGCAAGTTCTTCGTAATCATAATCTGAACAGCGGACTGGCTAAAGCAGTTCTTGCTGATACTGTTGAGACAATTGAGAAATATTCACAGTTGCCAGAATAATTATTTAAGGCTTTTGATAATAGCTTCAACAGAATTTTTAAAAAGCTTTATAGTTTTATCAGCATCACTACTACCTATCCATAATAGTTTTGATGTTGCATCAGTTTTTACTAGATATACTTCATCGTAGACTTTACCTGCTTGGTTCTGATAAATGATATTAGCAACAATGGTCTCTTTAAAGCCATTATCAAGTATGTGCATAAATTTTTGCGAGGGAGCCATGGTATAACCGACTAGGGATGACATATTAAAACCCAGTCCGTCAATATCTTTTGAAAATTTCAAATCTAGGATAGTTGCTGAAGTATTTCCAAAATTTTTGATAACTAGATATTTATGAAAGTCATTGATTTCTATAGTATCTAAGTAAGCAACGATAACAGGACGGTTTGCTTCTTCAGTTATCTCTGCTGTGAGTTTGTTGGCTTCACTGGCTATTTTGACAGCTTTGTGAGAATAGTAAATCGATATAATACTGACTGATGTAGAAGCAATGATGGAAATAATATTAATAATATCGCTAAGCATATATAACCTCAAATTTTTATTTTAATTATACCAAATTTAGAAAGGAATGCTATGAATGAACTAATCAATATAACACTTAATGATAGCCATGAGCCTGTTGTTTCAGGAAGACAACTTCATGAGGCATTGGGAGTTAAAACAGAATATAGAAAATGGTTTGGAAGAATGGCGGAGTATGGTTTTGAAGAAAATCAGGATTTCGCAAGGGTGACCCAAAAATGTCCGACCCCTGGAGGTCTGCAAGATATGACTGACCACATCATCAAGTTAGACATGGCCAAAGAAATTGCCATGATTCAGCGAACGGACAAAGGTAAAGAAGTCAGACAGTACTTCATTCAAGTAGAAAAAGACTTTAACAGTCCTGAGAAGATTATGGCAAGAGCCTTGCTCATGGCGGATAAGAAGATTCATAAACTGGAGACGCAGATTGAAGCGGACAAACCCAAAGTCCTCTTTGCAGACGCAGTGAGTGCAAGTCACACATCTATCTTGGTTGGCGAACTTGCCAAGCTCATTAGCCAAAACGGCTACAAAATCGGTGCCAATCGCCTCTTTTCTTGGATGCGTGAAAATGGCTACCTGATTAAGCGCAAAGGCTCAGATTGGAACATGCCAACCCAACGTAGCATGGACTTGAAACTCTTTGAAATCAAGGAAACAAACGTGCAACACGCAGATGGACATATCACTGTGAACAAGACACCAAAGGTCACTGGCAAAGGTCAGCAGTACTTTATCAACAAGTTCTTGAGTGAAGATGAAGTAGCGGGGTAGGGAAATGAACGAACTAGAAAGAACAGCCCTCAATGAGATATTGAGGACCGTGACCTATATTGCTGAGAAAGTGGACGAGATTGACTCTAAATTGTCTCAGTCAGAAGAAGATGTAAAAAGTAATGCTTCATCTGCATCGTAATCAGCAGCAATAAATTGAGCCGCCGAGAGAATGAACTTCTTTAAATCATCGATATCTTTACCATCGTGTCTGCGGACATAATGAGTCTCATCATTACCTATCCAGGCAACAGATTTTGCCAAGGCTTGAATTTTTGGAAAATCGTTTAAGTATGTAGAAATTACTTGTCCAAGCATAATTGTTTTGATTTTCTCTTCATCGTCTTTATTTTTAGCGATTGCGTAATCTTTTATGAGAAATTCTGCTGCTTTACGATAGCCGACACCTGCTATTTGGTCTAACGTCTCTCTTTCTGCAATTGTAGCTTGAGAATAAATTTCAACAAAAACAGGAGAAACTTTCTCTATATTTTCAGGGAGTTTAACCTTGATAGGTGGGCGATAGCTGTATTCAGCAATAGAACAAGGTTTAGATATAGAATCAAAAATATACTCAACAGCAAAGTATTTTTTACAAGTTGAACGTGAGCAGCGAAAAGTAACAACAAATCGAGCATTTCCTCTAGAGTAGCTGTCCTCACTGTCTGAAACATGTATTCTTTCAGGCGAGATGCTTTTTCCGCAATGTGGGCAATGTTCAGGATATTCAAATTTTACTGGCTGGTTAAATGCACCATGGAATGAAATGTTAGCAGTCTTCATATTTATTCTCTCCAATCGTTTTATTTTGATTATACCACATTTGAAAGGGGGTGAGGAAATGAGACCAAGACGATATCCGTATAGTGGGAAAAGAAAAAAGCAATCCGACGAACAGATTGCTAAGTTGAAAAGAGATATCGATGTAAATCGTACAAATATATCATCTTTAAAATTCGCTATAGAAACTCTAAATAACCATCAGAATTATCGATAACTTGATAACCTTGAGCAGTTGCTTCTTCGATAATTTCGGATTTAGACATTTCAAAATTGGATAATTCAATTACTGCTCTAGGTTTATCAGTAGTCGACTCTGAAAAATTAGATAACAGAATGCTATCGAGGTCAGACCAAGTAAGTTTTTTAACATGATGGTTTGGTCTTCTGCTAAGTTTACTCATAGCCTTTCCTCCTTTCTGCTGAAATTTTGACTAAAACGGGAGAGGTCTTAGTCAAGAATGATTATAGCATAATCTAAATTAAATAACAATATGTAGTGTTTTTATATGTTTAAAACACAATATATTGGGAAAGGAACAATGTATGTGGAAGAAGTTTAAGCATTTGTTGATTGAAAAAGGGATGACACAGAAGGCATTAGCTGAAAAAGCTGATATCAGTCCAAATACAATCAGAAATATCAAAACCGAGCGTATTTCTTTTAAGAATATGTGCAAAATCGCTGATGCACTAGAAATCAGCATAGAAGAACTAAGATAAGGGGGGAAAGTATGACAAATTTTAAAAAAATGGATCTTCAACTAATCTTTCAAAAATCCAATTAACGATTACACTTCTGTCAGCAATGATTTTCTAAAAGACTCGAACCTAGAGCCTGCTTCTATCGGCATTTTGATGGTAGTGCTCAGCAATAAAGAAAACTGGATTGTTTATCCAGAAGAAATTGCAAAGCGCTTAGGTGTGAGTCGGGATATGGTAGATAGGCATTTCAAGAAGATAGAGAAAGCTGGTTATCTCAGAACTTTTAAAAAAAGCCTTGGACGAGGTAAAGGAGTTCAGACGTTTCGGTTCTTCTCAGATGTTAAAATTACCGATTTTCAATTTGAAATTATGCTACAGAGATTAGAGGAGGCTTTACAAAAGTTATCCACAGATTAGCAGTTACATTTCCTTATTTTACAAATCTGTATTTTACAAATCTGTATTTTACAAATCTGTATTTTACAAATCTGTATTTTACAAATCAGTAAAATAAGGCACTAATAAATATTAAATAACAATAAATATTAAAAGACAACAAGTCCTACTTCTCTAAATAAATAAAAGAGAGGGTAGAAAAATAAATACAAAGGAGAGAGAAATGAGATCAATAGGACCAATAGGATATCGGCTTAATGTTGAAGTTTCTGGAATTGAAGAACTAAAGGAAGCCTGTAAAGAAGTATCAAAAAAAGCCGAAGAATTGCAGGAAGCAATCGATCGACTTAGTGCGACTGAAGTCAAGGCAACTGCCGATTGTGTTAGAAGTTCAAAACCTGAAGAAACAACAAGTTATAAAGGTAATAAGCGTAAGCAACAGCTGGCAGATTTAGAAATTTTGTTGCCTTATGCTGAATACCTTAAGCATAATGATTTTCATTCAAAGATTATTATCTCAGCGGATGGAGTTTATTTAGAGCAGACAAAAGAGTTTCACCCACTCGATGAAACTCTACTGGATTAGCTTATTCGTGTGTAAGGATGGTGTTTAGACAGTCTATGAATATTAGAACCTACGGATCCAATCAAGACAGAGCTGTACTCTGATTCGCTAACATTATGGTAGTGATAAATACTACCGTTATTAAATTCAACTTCTAAGATTCCATCCTGCCAACCAACACTACGAACATTAGTAGATGCAACATATTTTCTCTGCATATTAATCTCCTTTCTATTGGAATTTTGACTAAAACGGTGAGAGGTCCTAGTCAAAATTATTATAGCAATTTAAGAAGGGGTTACATCAGTCTCAAGACTGATATAGGAGGTTGAATGGAAGATAAAATCATTGAACTTGCTGATTACTTCATCAGCGAATCTAAAACATACAGAGAAGCAAAAATAGCGTGTGAGGAGCTATTGGAACAAGTCAGCCATGAGATAGAACTCAGGGCGTTGGAAAGTAAGACTTTTTAACATCACAAAAATGCTTGCCCGCATAGTTGAGAGGATGTAAAAAAATGGAAGGTATAACGCTACAATTACGATTGGACGGCGAAAGTGCTGAATTGTTCACGAATCAATTATTGGCCTTTGCTGAAAAGCAAGTCAAGGAGCAGTTAGAGAATGATCGCATGCCAATCAATCAACAGGATTTGATGAAGAAGTTTGGCTTTACGCATGGATATGTGAAGCAGTTAGAACGCAAAGGATTAAGATTTCGTAAGCAAGGGAAATATACTATGTATGATGTCAATGATGTTTATGAGATTTTAGAATTAGAAAAAGAAGTACGAAAATTAAGAGCGTAAGGAGATAAAAATGTTTGAACCACCGATTTTAGACCAGTTGATGGGCGTTGGAGCCCTGCTGATTGGATTTGCAGGGGCTTGCCGTCACATCAAATTGCAGGAACAACGAGAGGAAGAAGAGAGACGAGAAGAGCAAGAATTTGCGTCTATGATTATCCAAGGTTATAACCATGCATACGAACGTGGTAGAGAGGCACAGCGTCAAGAAATTCGTGAGAATATTCGTCGTCCGTTCAAGGGCTTTACCTACGACAACGAACCGCCTCAAGGCTTGCGTCCCGAACCATTGGCCTTGCCAGAACCACGAAGAGCACGCTATGCAAAGTATTTGGGATAGAGCAAAGGAGACGCTAATGACTAGAATTGAACTTGAAAACCGTGTATGGCTTTTGGCCAATCATGAAGAAAAAAACGAATTGCTGGATCTCGGTTTGACGTCCAAGGCCAGATATGTGAAACGAGTGCTTGAACTCGGAAAGGTGTATGCGCATGTTTGATTATGACAGAGATATAATGCAACCGCCTGAAGAACAAGAAGAACTTGACCCTAGCGAGTATGTGGATATCGGTTGCGGTCAATATCGATATGTAGGTGATGAAGTATGATTGAGGAGTTATACGCAGAAATCGACAATTGGCGAGCTGAATATATTCATCTTGGTCAGGAGCTTGGAGAAATTATCAACGAGCAACAAAATATTATTTTGAAATTGCAAAACGCAAACAGACGCTTGAAGCGTGAAAATTGGAATTTAAAGAGAACGAAAGGAAGAAGAAAATGACAAATCAAGTAACTCAATACACTCATAAGCAATATTTTAATGCACCGACAATTCAAAAAGCGTTTGATGATGTTTGGAAAGGTGCTGGGACACAGTTTGCAGTTAGCATTTTATCAGTATTACAAGGAAGTCCAAAACTAAAATCTGCTTCAAACGAATCTATTTATGCAGCAGCTATGAAAGCTGCGGTATTGAATTTGCCTATTGAACCCAGCTTAGGACGAGCTTTCTTGGTTCCTTTTAAAGGGCAAGCTCAATTCCAGCTTGGATACAAAGGTTTGATCGAGCTGGCTCAGCGAAGCGGCAAATACAAGAGTATTAACGCAGTCACTATTTATAAAGCACAGTTCAAATCTTATGACCCGTTTTTCGAAACATTGGAAGTTGATTTTAGCCAACCGAAAGATGAAGTAGCTGGGTATGCAGCGAGCTTCGAATTACTAAATGGTTTCAAGAAGATTGCCTATTGGACGAAAGATGAGACTTATGAACACGGGAAACGATTTTCTATGTCTTTTAACAACGGGCCGTGGAAAACAGATTTTGATGCAATGGCGAAAAAAACCGTGCTCAAAAACATTTTGAGTATATACGGTCCTTTGTCTATCGAAATGCAAGAAGCAATTGCTGCAGACAATGAAGACAGTACAGTTTCAAACAAGAATGAAATCAAAGACGTCACTCAAGAGCCAGTTGCCGAAACATTGGACAACATTCTAGGAGCTCCTAGCACGCCCACAGAGGGCGGTAGCGTGATAGATGGAGAATTTACCGAAGAAAGCGAAACACCTCCAAAAACGGCTGAAAAAACGGCAAATCCTGACGAGTTAGCTTCTACCGAATACCCAGCAGATGAAATTCCAGATTTTAACGAAGAAACTGGCGAAGTTTTGGAAGAGATTAGTTTCTTTGAGGGAAACACGACCAACATTAAGGAGTAGACTATGGAAGAACTAACACAAGAGAACTACTACCAGGACACAAGTTACTTGACTAACTCACGGTTCAAACGCTATCAGCAATGCCAGGCTAAGGCCTTTGCTTTGGACAGTGGGCAATGGATTGAGGAGAGAGACGAAACCCCTCTTCTCCTTGGGAACTACGTTCACAGTTATTTTGAAAGCCCAGAAGCTCATCAGCAGTTCATGGATGAAAATGGCGACAAAATCTTGGCCAAAACTGGCAAGAATAAAGGAAACCTCAAATCTGAGTTTGTGATCGGTGACAAGATGATTGCAAGCCTAAAGGACGATGATGGATTTAATCATTTGTACCATGGTTATCCGTCAGACGAAGTTCAAAAAGAGTTGATTGTCTATGGAGAAATAGAGGGCGTACCAGTCAAAGGGAAGCTGGACAGTGTAAACCTAAGCCGTGGTTATTTCGTGGATTTAAAAACCATGAAATCCATCTACGCTGAAGAATGGAGCGCAGAACTTAAGAAGAAAGTTCCTGCAGCAGTTAACAATATTCTGAACTTTGGATATCATGGACAACTTGGTCTATATCGTGAATTGCTGAAACAAATGACTGGGAATGATTTTAGACCTTATATTGTGGCAGTCAGTAAGGAAAACGTGCCAGATCGTGACATTTTGAAAATTGACGATGAATGGCTTGAAGAAGGTTTAGACAAAATCAAGTCTGAAATTGTCGAAGTTTGGGATGTTATCCAAGGTCAGAAAGAACCTAAAAAATGTGGTCATTGCGATTATTGCAGAAGTCAGAAAAAACTGAATGCAGTAGTTAGCTTGAATGACTTGATTGAAAGTGATTATTAAATTAAAAAGCGAGGAAAGAGAATGATTAAAACAGTATTTTTATCATGCGACTACCCATCTGACGAGGCGATTGATGTTCAAATAAATAGCTGGCTTGCCGAAAATCCAGGCATTAAGTTGATTGACATCAAATTTCAATCAAACGTATCTGCTGTTGCTGACAGTGGAGTCAGCGCTGAATATCGGCATTCGTCAGCATTGATTATTTATAGAGAACCTGAAAAACCAAGGTTAGGAATAGAATTTGGAGAAGAAGATGATTATTGATTTTATTAAAGAGGCCGGCATGGCGCTGGTTTGGCTTCTGTTAGGTTATTTTATCGGAGAAAGCAACGCCAGAAAAGATAAAAAATAACCAAAACCAACTATTTCCATTTTGGAAACAACTCAAAAATCAACAAGCCGTGCATTCTTGTAAAACTGCGAACTAGAAAACGTCAGTAAAGGTCATGTGACTTTGGACGAGCGACTGCCCGTATTTAGCCAATTCTCACAAAGGCAGTCGCATTTTTTAGATAAACAGATGAAATTTTTGGATTTATTCGCTGGCATCGGCGGTTTTCGTCTTGGTATGGAGTCCGCTGGGCATGAATGCGTTGGATTTTGTGAAGTAGACAAATACGCTAGAGCCAGTTATAAAGCGATACACAATACAGAAGGAGAAATTGAATTACATGACATTACAAGAGTCACAGATGAGTCTATTCGAAGATTCGGAAGTGTGGACATTATCTGTGGAGGATTTCCGTGCCAAGCTTTCTCAATTGCAGGAAACAGACGAGGTTTTGAAGATACACGAGGAACTTTGTTCTTTGAAATTGCTAGGTTCGCATCTATTCTCAGACCTAAATATCTATTCCTTGGGAACGTCAGAGGACTCCTCAATCACGAAAACGGAATTACATTTGAGACCATTATCTCAACCTTGGATGAATTGGGGTACAACGTGGAATGGCAATTGCTTAACAGCAAGGATTTCGGAGTCCCCCAAAATCGGGAACGTGTGTTCATTATCGGACATCTTAGAGGAGAACGTACCAGAAGAATTTTTCCTCTCTCAAGCACTGGCAGACAAGTTGATAAACATCAAGAACAGTCAACAAATACCCTTACAAACAGATACCCGTACACACGAAGCCAATGGATTGAAGAAATCGTTGATCACTATACGTATAAAAGCGATATTTGCTATACAAGTCACATTTTAGAAAATAGACTTACTGGAGAAATAAAGAGCAAGGAGGTGGAGTAATGAAAAAACCTATGGTTGGATCATATTGGGTTCACAAGAAAACTCTTAAAGAATATAAAGTAATAGCTGTAGGTCTATGGGAAGAAACGCTAGAAGAGTGCGTTGTCTATGTGTCTTTGGATAAAGAGCAGAAATGCTGGATTAGACCATTAGAGATCTTCATGGATGGAAGGTTTTATGACCGACCATATAGTTAAATTGAGGAGGCAAAAGAATGAAACGATTTATCGCAATCTGGATATTATTGTCTGCTGGATTAAACATCTGGCAGATGGACAGGATTCGAGATTTGGAAGAAAAGCGCCCGATGGTTATCTACAAGGCAGATAACGCAGGCTCTGAGATATTTGGTAAGGTCGTCGAGAAAGGACGACATGGGAAGCTATACACGCTTACGATTCGTGATTACGGTGTGTTCGTGGTTACGAAGGACGTGTATGAGAAGGTGAAAGTAGGGGATGAGGTGATGTTATGACACCAGTTGAAATTTGGGCTAGTCAGGAGCTAGACACTAGTTCTGAAAAACTAGCGGAACTAGCAGCGTTATTTGAAGTATAAGCTATGATTTTGTTCTTTGAAAACTGAATAATGAATGGGTGCGAGAACTTTTTTTGTTGAAAAATAAAAAAGTAACGCAAAAAGTATTGACTTAATGCGTTACAAATAGTATAATAGTCTATGTAAGGTTGAGAAATCTAACAAATCCAACAGAAAGGACTTAGCAGATGGCTAAACACGACAAGAAAAAAAGATGGTTTCCCAAAGCGAAAGAGGTCACAATCGAACTCAACCTCAAATTCCTTAAGATAACCATCAAATTCTAATGGGAGAGGGGCGAAAGCCCCAAACCCTGTTGTTTAGTTCATTCTAGCATAAGGAAAGGTAAAAAGCAAATGAAAGATAATGTACTTTACCACAAGAAGTTCAAGCGTGCAGAAATTACGATTGAGCGGACGACCTTGAAAGAAAAAGTTCAAGGTGTTGTTGGCATTGCCGTCCTTGTCTTGGCTATTTGGTATTTTACTAGATAGTTATGGCAAAGAAAATGGGGCGACCTCTAAAAGGAGAGAGCAAGCGGAATAAATCAATGACCGTCAGAATAACTGAGGATGAGTTTGATTTGATTTCAGATGTTTCCATGAAGTTAGGAATTTCTAAATCAGATACGATTATCCAGGCTGTTGAAGAGCTTGCCCAACGTTTAGAGGAATAAAAAAATACCATGTAACTAATCGGATTGGCGTTTGAGTAGTTACATGGTGCCTCGCACCCATTCATAATGAATAGGATACGCATATAGTATATCATGCGTACCCTTATTCATGCAACAGTTTTTATAGAAAGGGTACGCTTTTTGCGTACAGAAAATCATGGAAAATCAAGATTTTATCAACGAATTACATATGGCATTTAGGTCAGAAGCAAGGACTGAGGAGTTAGAAAAGTGGGACGCACTTCTAGCTGCAATCGTCAGAAAACATTTTCCAGAGGAACAGGCGAGAGTATTCTTTGATGTTCAGGCAACTTTTATGGCAGTTTTTGCCAATGATCTAATCAATTTTATTATTAACTTTTTTACAGAAGAAGAGGAAACAAAATGAACAATTTAATTACAATCACAGTCAATGAACAACAAGAACCAGTTGTATCTGGTCGTCAATTGCATGAAGCATTGGGAGTTAAAACACCATACGACAAATGGTTTCCACGTATGGCTGAATACGGATTTACAGAAAAAGAAGACTTTTCGACATTTTTGTCGGAAAGTACAGGAGGACGCAGAGCAGCTGACCATATTATTAAATTAGACATGGCTAAGGAAATTGCCATGATTCAACGAACCGACAAAGGAAAAGAAGTTCGTCAGTATTTCATCCAAGTTGAAAAAGAATTTAATAACCCAGTTATCCAGATGGCACGCTCTTTGAAGTGGGCTGACGGTCAAATGAAATTGATGAGTGGCCAGATTGAGCAACTTGAGTTAGAACTAGCTGAAGCACAGAAACAAGCTCGCTATCTTGATATCATCATTGAAAGCAAAGGCTCAGTCCGAGTAACACAGATTGCAGCTGATTATGGCATGAGCGCTAAAATGTTCAATAAAATCTTGCATGAACTAGGAATCCAGCGCAATGTAAATGGACAATGGATTTTGTATAAGAAATACATGGGTCAAAATTACACAGACAGCGCCACATTTGACTATCAGGGTAAAGACGGCCAAAATAAAATGAATATGACAACAACTTGGACGCAAAAGGGCAGACTATTCTTGTATGAAATCCTTAAGACGAACGACATTCTGCCATTGATTGAACGCGAAGATGTCGCTTAGGAGGATAAAAAGTTACTTGATGGGAAAACTCAGTCCCAATTTGGGATTGAGTTGGGTCAACGTGGTGGCTGGGTCACTGTCAACGCAGGTAGTGTGATCACGAATAAAGAATAAAATAAAAAAGCCAAGGCACTCTCTGCCTCAGCTATAATCTCAATAATATTATTATATCACAAAGGAGATAGAGAGTGAACAAGGCTAAAGAGCTATTGAAAGAGCTACAGAATTTGGATGAAGAGATACAGAATCGAATAGAAGAGCTTGCTAGTCTTGAAGCTAGTTTACTTTCTAGTCCCAAAATGAACATGGATAAGGTTCAAGGTGGTCAGAGGGTTCGATTAGATGAACGTTACATCGATATTTTTAGTATGCAAGATTCCTTGAAAGAGTACATGAAGCAAGCAACTGCTGAAGCTATCCAGCGCAGAATTGAGCTCAGTAAATTGATTGATAAAATACCTAAACCTGCAAGTCGAACAATTCTAAGGATGGTGTATATTCAGAAAGCAAGCGTGTATGATATGATGGATCATCTCGATTGTAGCAAGACAACTTTTTACAAAAGAAAGAAAGATGCAATCCGTGAATTGGGTGTTGTAGTTGATAAAAGCGAACTAATGTGAACTAATGCGAACTAAACTTAAGTGCACTGGTCAATCAATCGTGCTATTATAGTATCATCAAGAAATAAGGGTAAGGCGGTGAGCCTTCCCTGACATGGAGAGTTGGCAGAGTCAGGTTGAATGCGCCCGTTTGCTAGACGGGTGGTCGCCTATGTGCGGTCCGTGGGTTCAAATCCCACACTCTCCATTGAGTGTTTGTGTCCCAGAATGGGGTAGGCAGTAGGTTTAGAATTCACATATCACTCATTAACTTATTAGAAGGTCGGCTTATCGACTGGACCTTGCATGATTGCGTAGCTAATTATATTCCGTATGAGTTATAAGCTAGAGGGTTTGATTCCCTCAGAGATTTTAAAGACTACAAAAAAATAAAAAAAGGAAAACTTTCAAATTGATTACTAATTAACACGCAAGTTTGTAGTCTACTTGCATTTTTAGGGCTTAGCCTAGATAATCTGTGGTAACTCAGGAAAAGGATGTTTTTAAATCTATCAAACATCCTGCCAGCAATGGTCAATCTAAGCAATTTAATCTTAACTATTTCAGTTTTGGAATAGGTAGGCGAAGTTAAAGCAGAAAGATTCCAACGGCAAGGTGCTGAGGAAATGCAAACGTGGCAGTTTGGCTGTGAAACGAGTCTATAAGAGGAAAGAGGTATTTGGTTCGAGGTGGTCTATAAGAGGAAAGAGGTATTTGGTTCGAGGTGCAACAAGAGCTTAATACCATATCTTACAAAAATTGGGCGCCTCCCAAAAGTATGTAAGGTGAGTCGATTGTCCGCAAAACAATCGATAACAAGCAGGCGCTGTGCATTTTGTTCTTCAAAAGAGAATAAAACACATGGCGATGCGTGTCTGTGATAGATAAAAGATGATTTTTATATTGTAATGCTATTTAAAATAGAAAAAATTCAAAAAAGCAAAAGTCATCGCCCGTCGCAAATGAAAGTGTACTTCGGCAATTAGATTGCCTGCTCAAATCTCGCAAGGATGAGAGTAAAGTCAAATAGTAAAGCAGCTTAGACTTTTAGCGGGGTCTTCGTTAATTGAAAAATGGCTTAGTAGTTTGTGATGTAAGGAGTGATTGGTCTAACCAATCGTGCATGAGTGATACAAGTAGGGATATTTGTGGACACGATAATAAACTATAAGTTATCAAAAGTCACTCAATTAAAGCAGTAGTCTCATGCTGGTTAATGGGTATATGGTAGGCGGATTAAGTCCTGTTTATGGATTTAAAACGTCGCAGGTTCGATTCCTGCTATCCTGGTTCACAGAATTGGCTGTGGAAGCAAAGAAAAACCATATAACCCGAAAAACGCTTATCTTCATGATATGCGTTTTTTGGTTCTGTCGGAGGTAGAAGTGAAAATAATTGATAAGCCGTTAGATTGGCTACGACCATACAAAAACAATCCAAGAAATAATGACAAGGCAGTAGAGCCAGTTGCTAACTCAATCAGAGAGTTTGGGTTTAAAGTTCCAATAGTAGCAACCAAAGACGGAGAAATTATAAACGGGCATACACGGTATAAAGCTGCACGCTTTTTGAAACTCGAAACCGTGCCAGTCTTAATCGCTGACGACCTTTCAGAAGAACAAATAAAAGCGTTCAGGCTTGCTGATAACAAAGTAGGCGAGATTGCTGAGTGGGACACAGAACTACTCTACGCAGAACTTGAAAGTGTCGAAGATTTGGACATGACCATGTTTGGATTTGATGATGTCGACTATTCCTTGGACGACTTCGAGGAGTCTGAGGACCCAGAAGATGCCAGGGAATTTTCGCAAGAAGAAGAGACAGGTATTGAATATGGCGATATCTTCCAATTAGGGCGACATCGGTTGATGTGTGGCGATAGTACATCAGCAGACGACATGGCTCAACTAATCGACGGAGAAACGATTGACCTCTACGTAACCGACCCACCATATAACGTGGCCTACCAAGGTGGAACCGAGGAAGCTATGACAATTATGAATGATAGCATGGACGACGTCAGCTTCAGGCAATTCCTGAGAGATGCATTCGCAGTCGCAAACAACCACTTGAAACCTGGAGGGGCGTTCTATATCTGGCATGCAGATTCGGAAGGTTTGAACTTTAGAGCTGCAGTCAAAGAGACAGGGTGGTTACTAAAACAATCTATCATCTGGGTAAAGAATGCTATTGTGTTAGGTCGTCAAGACTACCAATGGAAGCATGAACCTTGTTTGTATGGCTGGAAAGATGGAGCGAGTCACTATTTTGTGGACAATCGTTCACTATCCACGGTCATTGAAGAGGACGAAGAAAACCTAAAAGAAATGACTAAGAGCGAGCTAATCTCTTACATTAAGACCATGCAAGAAACAACTCCGACTACTATCTTCTACGAAGATAAGCCAGTTAGAAATGACATCCACCCGACCATGAAACCTTTGAAGTTGATTGCTAGGTGCGTTTTGAATTCTAGCAAGAAAGGCGACAGAGTTCTAGATAGCTTCAACGGTGGTGGCTCTACTCTCATGGTATGTGAGAAGTCAGAACGTATTTACTATGGTATGGAACTTGACCCACTCTATGTCGCACGGACGATTAGACGCTGGGAAGAAGAAACAGGGCTTACTGCTGAAAAAGTGAACTAAATTATTTAAAAAAGTAAGGAAGTGAGGCGATGGCTAATGAGCAAAACTTGATACCAGCTAACCAACGAAGCAAGAGCGAAGCTAGAAAAAATGGCTCAAAAGGCGGGATCGCTTCAGGCAAAGCTCGAAGAAAAAAAGCCAATCTGAGAAAGGCATTTGAAACAATACTACAAGCCGAGGTTGCAAGTCCAAACGTCAAGAAACAACTTGAAGAGCTGGGCTTTGATTCAACTAATGAAATGGCTCTGGCTATGGTTATGATGCAAAAGGCCATGAAAGGCAATGTCCGAGCGTTTGAGCAAATCAGTAGGCTTACTGCTATTGATACAAAAGATAACCTTGATAAGCGTGAACAAAAAGAGCGCATTGACGCCTTGAAATTGGAAAACCAAAAACGCAGGGTCACGCTCGAAGGTAGCGCAAACTCAGAAGATGTCATGGCTGAGTATTTCGACAAGTTGGAGGATGCTTTAAACGATGGCACTTAATCGACTATATACAGACAAACAAGTAAAGATTTTAAAACGGGCAGTTGCTACTGACTGGTACATGATGATCAATCACGGTGCGGTACGTGCTGGGAAAACCAAGTTAGACAATGACCTTTTTTTAATGGAATTGAAAAGGGCAAAGCGAAACGCTGAGAAAGTCGGAGTTAAGAACCCGATGTATATCCTCGGTGCAGTTTCATCAGGAACGCTTCAAACAAATATACTGAGAGAAATCTCGGACTCGTACAATTACGATTTTAAGTTTGACAGGCACGGGAATTTTACGCTCTTTGGTGTATACGTCGTCACGACGTTTACAGGCTCCATAGCGGGCTTGAAAGCTATTCGTGGTATGACAGCGTTCGGAGCGTATATAAACGAGGCTACGCTGGCGAATAAGGCGGTATTTGACGAAATCCTAAAGCGTTGTTCTGGTCTTGGTGCTAGAGTTATCTGCGATACCAACCCAGACCACCCGAAGCATTGGCTTAAGGTTGATTACATCGATAAAGCTGACGGCAAGAAAATTCTTGCTAACCACTTTACAATCTTTGATAACACATTCTTGAACCAGAGGTACGTTGATAACCTAATAGCTACAACACCATCTGGCATGTTTACCGACCGTGGTATTTACGGGCAATGGGTAACTGGAGAGGGTGCCGTGTATCGTGACTTTAAAGAGGATATGTACATCGATAACACTCCAGATGATTTAGTTAGATTCTATGCTGGTGTCGACTGGGGGTATGAACACTTCGGTTCTATTGTGGTTATCGGAGAGTCAGCGGATGGCTCTATCTACTTACTTGAGGAACATGCACACCAACATGAAGAGATTGATTTCTGGGTAGACGTTGCTAAAGATATAAAAAGCCGATATGGGAACATCACGTTTTGGGCTGATAGCGCACGACCTGAACACGTTGCAAGATTTCAAAGGGAACAAATCAAGACATTCAACGCAAATAAAGCGGTCTTGTCAGGAATTGAAGAAGTCGCTAAGTTCATGAAAGCTGGGCGCTTTTTTGTTGTATCAGATAAAGTAAGCCGTTTTAAAGACGAGGTTTACCAGTATATCTGGAATGAGAAAACAGGCGAGCCGATCAAGGAAAACGACGACGTACTGGATGCACTACGCTATGCGATTTATTCACAACATTCACAACCAAAGGCAACCGTTAAGAGAAAATCTCTTTATGGTTTGTAGAAAGGGAGAACATGTATAAATACTTAACCTATCCACGGGATGGATACGATGAAACAGATCTAAAGGCTGAATTGATTTATAAGCTGATTCGCAAACACGCAAATGAGCGAGAGGATTTGCAAAAATTAAAACGTTACTACATCGGAGAACATTCTATTCTCAAACATGAAAGGCGCAATCCTAACGCTCCAAATTTTAAAACAGTAGCTAATCATGCGAAGGATATTGCAGACACGGCCACAGGCTACTTTCTGGGTAGTCCGATTACCTACAACAACACAGGCGAGAGCGACCTTGAGCCGTTGCTGGTTGCATTTGATAACGCAGAGGTTGACCAAGTGGACACGCAGAACGCTCTTAACATGGCTATCTATGGGCGTGCTTATGAATACATCTATGTCAAGGAAGGCTTGAACGAGCTTGACTCAGCTAGTCTTGATGTTGAGAATACCTTTATAGTCTATGACGATAGTATTGAACGAAGACCCTTGTTTGCGGTCTACTACTACGAGGTCAAGGACGACTCAAAAGACACAAAGACATACCAAGCAGAGGTTTTCACACAGAACTTGCATTACCACATTGTTTTGCATGACTCGTCAGGGTCGTATGTGAAAAAACTTGATGTTGAACCACACCACCTTGGTCAAATCCCAATCATTGAGTACAAGAATAATAACTTCGCGATTGGCGATTACGAGCAACAGATCAGCTTGATTGATGCCTATAATTCCTTGATGGGTAACCGTGTAAACGATAAAGAACAAGCGATTGAGTCTATCCTCGTATTGTACGGCGCTCAATTAGGCGACACGCCTGAAGAAACCCACCGAGCTATGACAATCCTTAATGAAGAAGGACTTTTGGAGTTGCCAAGTGATAGTGCAAAGGCTGAGTTTTTGAAGAATACGCTGGACGAAAGTGCTACTGAAATCTTACGTAAGGCTTTGAAAGAGGACATCTACACATTTAGTCACGTACCAAACCTTACTGACGAAAACTTCGCAGGGAATAGCTCTGGTGTCGCTATGGAGTATAAGTTACTCGGTCTTGAAATGATTACTAAAGTCAAAGAGGCTAACTACAAACGTGGGCTTAGACAGCGTATCAGTATTTTTGCTAAGTACCTAGGTCTACAACAAATTGTACTTGATGCAAATTCGATAGTACCTCAGTTCAGTCGTGGCTTGCCTAAAAATTTACTTGAATTGTCACAGGTTATTAATAATCTTGATGGCAAAGTTACACTCAGACAACTCATTTCACTCTTGCCGTTTGTTGAAGATCCTGACGCTGAGATTGAGGCTTTGGAGGAAGAAAGACAGAACAACGATGGGAACCCTGGCTTATTTTTTAACAAAGTTAATACTAAACCAGAGGAAGAGGTAGCAGATGAACAACAAGGACTACTGGACCCAGAGGAAGGCTAACCTTATCTATGAGCAAATGGATAAGGCAGAAAAGCAAGCGGATAAGTTTGACAAGGTCTACGAAGAAGCCAAGGTTTACCTTGACAAAGAAATAAATAAAATCTTTGATAAATTTCAGCGTGACTACGGCTTGAGCGAGAATGTAGGACGGCAGG
>QWCI01000249.1_pt1 | contig 22954 bp, 27 predicted proteins | sample 1972541 | NCBI WGS metagenome assembly QWCI01 (sample SAMN09866712, study PRJNA288562) | Human oral metagenome isolate term3_saliva, whole genome shotgun sequencing... | isolation source: mouth | host: Homo sapiens | place: USA: California | reverse complement strand
GATAAAATCCATATACTAAATACATAAAGAACTGACAAAGTTGTTCCAAATGTAAATCTACTAAACTTCTTGTATTCTTTTCCCTCATTATAAGAGAAGAATAGATACATAGTATCAACAGCTAAAGATAATCCAAATAATACATTTAAAGTACCAGGTATTCTAATATCAATATCTGTGGTAACAAAACTAACAAAAACAAATATTCCTACAATCTGATAAAAGTTTTTAAAGTAATAGCTTGTTATTTCACCAAGAGCCATCTGTAATGCTACTAAGCCAATAAAAGAATATAAAAACTTAGCATACATTGTACTTCCCGCATATAAACTTAAAATAATAAATAGCACACTACCAATTGCTACAGCAAACCTATATGCTGGTAAATCTAATATTTTTTTTATCATAAAAGCACCTCCTTATTTTAAATTATATTCAATTAATTTAATAAAATCATTTTCTGTTATTTGAGATAATTCTTCTTTTCCTTTTTTAGCTAAGTTTAAAATATCTTGTGTAAACTGTAGTGATTTCTCGTTAATCTCAAAAGCTCTACTATCATATGAACCCTCTACATACTTACGTCTTATTAATCGTATTCCCTCTATTGACTCTGCTCGGCTTAATGCTACATAACCTAAATTAGGAGCCCAACATCTTGTTAAATCACACATTTGTGAATAGAGATAGCATAAGCTAACTTTATAGGGTATTGATAGAAGAATGATAGAACAACTTTCTCCTGAACATTCTTACCGTTTTTATCTTTTTTATTTTTTATTAATGTTTCTTCATAATTATATTGAGATTCTATTCTATATCGATATGCTTTATCTTTTTTTCTATCTTTATATTCAAAATATATATCATTTTCTGATATTTTGTAGATTCTACCAATCATACCATTTTTCAACATTGGAGACTCTTCTGTAAGAGGAGTACACCAAGTTGCTGTAAGACTATCGTTCATTGTTATCATAACTATATCATCTACTTTTAATTTTAATTCTTCTTCAACATTTTGTGTTTTAGCATATTTTTTTGACCTTTCTACAAACTCTTTGCTATGTGTTTTAGGATCTGGATATTTTATTCTAAATATATGCGTATCATTAGGATTTTGATTTTGTCTTCTTGTATTTATTGCTGCTACTTCTCTATTTGTTGATTTTAAAATTGGAAAATCAATATTATCTAAATCTTCGGCTGATACTGTTTGTATATTAGACACATCAACTTCTGAACCTCTGTTAGATATAATTTTATCTAATATTTCCTTTAATTCAGCATCAGATGTTCTATATACCTTATCAAGATAACAATGAGTAAACTCAAATTTTTTCCAAGCTTCTGTTCCAAAACAATATTCTCCTTTTACTGGAGGTAATTGGTTAAAATCTCCTGACATAATTAATTGGAAATTTTTATTGTATTTAGTTAGATTATAAATGTAATCTAATTGGACATCTGTTAACATTGAAATCTCATCAACTATTAAAACTTTTGTTTCGTATCCTCTTTTTGAAGCAGCATACCATAGTTTTTTCTCAAGAAAAGAAGCATTTTTAGACTTTATATATTCTTCTTTTAGTTGAAAAGAAGTTTTGTCTATGTTCATTCCAGTCCAACTATGTATAGTCTTCGCATGATCTGATAAATTCAGAGCAGAAAGACCAGTTGTTGAAGTAATAGCAATTTCTGTAACCTTATTATTGTCTGCTTTAACATCTGAATATGATTTATTTTCCCTTAAAAAATCAATATATTTTCTAACAACATATGACTTACCTGAACCTGCTGGCCCAGATAAGAATACATTATCTCCTCTTAACATATAAAATAAAGCTGCTGCTTGTGATGTATATTCACATTCTTTTTCTTGTTCTATTAATTCGTTATATAATTCTTTTATAAAATTATTGTTTTCCACTTGCTTTTTCTCCTTTTGCATATTCAGAAACTTGATTACTTAATTGAATTTGATTAACAATAGAATAAGGACTTAATTTCCATTCATTGTCTACTTTTTGCATCTCAAAAGCTAAGAAAGAACTTTGTCCTGTATAAACTTGCATAGGAACATAAGCTGTCCCAGTTTTCTTATCTAAATATATACTATCTAAAATAGGCGTTCTTACTTTTAATTCTTTATCAGAAGATTGTTCTTTAATAACACTAATTAAAGCTAACATTGTTTGTGTTGTTAATCTTTTTCCTCTGTCATCTGTTTGGAAAGCATCAGCAAAAAGAACCATACTTAACGCTTTATCTGAAACAACATCTTCTACTTTGTTCTCTGGCTTATCTAAAGTATACACTCTGTCATCTATACTTCTCTTAGAATCTGGTTTTGGATCTTTTTCGAACTCTTTTAAGATTTCCTCCATTTTCTTAGCTATTTCTTCTTTTGTTTCTTTTATTTCTACTTGTTCTTTTGTTTCTACTGTTTTATTCTTTTCTTCTTTAGAATCATATACACCTTTTCCAATAAGAATAACAACTAATATTAATAATACAGACAAAACAGCACCCAAGACCATCCTTGCTATATTTTTTTTATCTTTTTTCTTCTTCATGTTAAATAGTTTTTTTCCTTTCTTTATTTTATTATAACATATTTTTTAATTTTTTTCAAAAATTATTTTACCTATATATTTATTATTCCATTTTTTATTCAAAAAGCAACTTAAAAGTTTCCTAATAAGTTGCTTTTTTTATTTATTCTAATAGAAAAGACTTATTCTTCGAATTCATCTTTATTTTCTACTTCTTGTTTGTATTTATTGTTTCGTTTTTTATTTCGTTTATTTTTATAACGTTTATAATCTACATCAATTTTTTTCTCTTCAAGTTTTCTAAAATGTTTACTTCTATTGTTCCCTTTCACTTTAGGAATAAACACTTCTTCTAACTCCTCTAAATCTTGATAGTTAGCTGCTTGTTCGCCTTTTAATTGATTGATGTAGTTTTTATTAACTCTAACTAATTCTTTTCTGTCAATATCTGTTAAAGTTTTTTTGTTTTTAAAATGTGCAATTGGTGGAATAAAAGTATATTCTTCACTTGTTTTCTTAGTGTCTTCTATAGAACCAAATACACTTTCAGTTAATTCTTTTAGACCTTCTAAATCTACAATTCTTACTGAACCTGGTACTAATTCACCATTTTCTCTTTCTAAGATTAAGAAATAATTGTAATTTACTCCATTATAATAGTCTTTCTTAAATCTATAATATGAATTAACTTTTAAAGGTTCATTCACTTCATCTAACACATAATCGTATTCAAGTTTTTGTGCGACTTCTTCAAGATATTCATACAGATATGTTTCTGCTATCTCGTGAACAAGTCCGTCTCTTAATAATGCGTAATATATGTTTTTCATTACTTTTTACCTGCTTTCTTTTTTTCTATAAAAAAAGTTTTTTATTTTTTTATTTCAAGTTTTTCTTTAGAATTAACTTTTATTTTTCATAATTTTTCCCCGTTAATATTTGAAAAACTGGTTTGTTCCCTTGTACTTCAAATATCAACTTTTAAAGAGTTTTCATCTAATATAAAATATAAACAATATTTGTTCCCTATAGAATTATTATAACATTTTTGTTTTTTTGAGTCAATAGTTTTTTTAAAAAAAGTTTTTTATTTTTTATTTTTTCTGAACCTAATATTTCCAGTTATCTGTGGGGTCATTGTTCTCAGTTCTTCTTTTTTGATTTCCAGATTATCAGGAAGATTTTCTTTTGAATATTTTCCTTTTATATCGACTCCATTAATTTTTTCTATGCGAAACTCTCCCATTTTGATATATCCTGCTGAAAATCCTATTTCAGATTTGTTTACATCAGATAACTTAAAGCTATCTTTATTTGAAACATTATTTTTAAAGAGTTTTTTATTGTTATTTAATCTTTTAATTCCATCCTTATCAATTTTTCTGGAGTTTTTGTTTGTCCTTATTGATATATAAGCAGTAGCCCCGTTTTCTTGTAATTTTTTAACTGGATTTTTATCTTTTAAAGATATAAAAACTGGTTCCCCGTGTGCATTTGTAAAAACTATTTCAGACGCACCTGCTTTTTTATATTCGGAAACAAAGTACTCTAAGCTTGCTTTTTCATCTACATCGATAACTTTATCTTTCCCTACATATTCATCTATGTGTTCTTGTTCAAGTTTCTCTCTTAAAGACTTAGGTATTCCTTGCATTGATTTCTTAACAAAAGTTCCTTTATCATTTACTGTTAAAGATCTTTGTCCATATTGAGATTTCGAAGCTTCGGCTCCTTTCTTGATTTCCATTAAAGAAACCTCTTTGTTATCTAATTCAACTACTGCAGCATCTAAAACATTTGGTGCTCCTGTTTGAACAACAACTTTTGTTTTGTCTGGATTATAGTAAACAACTTTTACCAACTTACTTCTGTCAGCAATTAAAGTGTTATGTTTATCTATATAGTAATCTGATAACGTATTTGTTGTTTTCTTAATTATAGCTTTTTTTTGTTCCTCTGTTAACTCTTGTTTCCCTATAGTTTTTGTTTCAATTCTTCCATTTTCTGCTACATTAATAACTAAAGCATTGTTTAGACCCATTTTTTCAGCATAAGCAGAAGATAAAAAAGTTTCATTATCAAATCCTGGATTGTTTACATCAGAAGCCTCATTTACTTTGTAAGCTATGCTGTCTTTATTGTTCATAACAGAAGTAAATGTTTTTTCTACTTTTTCTTTGTTCTTTTTATCAGCATATTTTTGAGCTTCTTCTAAATTATTAAAGTGTTCTCCTCCAAGTTTACATTCACCTTTAGCTGTGCAAACTTTTGGAGTTCCATCTTTTCCTATGTGATATTTTTTACTCATTTTTTTCACTCCTTTATATATATTATAACATTTTTTATGTAATAGTTTTTTTTAAAAAAATAATATTTTTTATGTTGTAAATATTATTATTTTTTATAAATATCAATTGTTGAAAAAATCAAATAAATCGATTCTGAGCGATTTTTACGTTAAGTCTCGACTACTATACGTGAATAGCATTTTTTGTCAAATTTGACGATTTTTCAGGTGCTACAAACGTTGATATATCAACATCGAAAATTTGAAATCGATTCTGAGCAAACGAAAAATAAAATATTTTTTCATTTTTATGGAATAATAATACTATAAAAAAAGAAAGGACAAACAAAATGAAAAAAACACTTATAATAGATTCTTCACATCTAATATATAGATATAGTGGAGTAGTTGAGAAAGGTTTATGGGATATAGACTATGCTCTTAACAAATTATTTAAATCTATTAAAAAAATTCAAGATACATTAAAAATAGATGAAACTTTCTTTGCTATAGATTCACCTGTACCATCAAAAAAAGAATTTTTCTTAGATTTATACGAAGAAGACAATACTGGATATAAGAAAAAAAGAGAAAACAGAGAAAAAAGTGATGTCTTCTATGAATTAAGAGAAAGATTTGAAAAAACTTTAGTAGACAAATACAAAGAAAATGTATTTAAAGTTCCAGATTATGAAGCTGACGATATAGTATACGCTTTACTTCAAAAAAGTAAAAAAGAAGGAAATCAAACCTTTATAGCTTGTAATGATGCTGACTTGCTACCTTTAGTTAACAACAATACAGTTCTCTTATATTGGAAGCAAAACGCATACTCTTATCCAGACTTAGAAAAAATTGATAAATATTTAATTTTTGATACTGAATATTTCACAGATGCTTGTAAAACTATATATAGTCTTAATAAATATGATGTTACCGAAGATAACTTACTGTTAGTTAAAATGCTAAGAGGTGATCCTTCTGATGACATTCAAGGAGTGAAAGGATGGACTCCTACTAAAGTTAAAAACATATTAACTTCTAATCCTGACTTAAAAATCAAATACAATATGGATTTAAAAGATTTAGAAAACATCTTAGAAAACGAGTTAGCTTTCTCTAAAGAAGACACTAAACAAGCTTTAAAAAATTATCAAATGATGGATTTAAACAGTTCTCTTAATAATCGAAGAAAACCTTTAAAATATTAAAAAAAGAAAAAGCAACTATTGATTAGTTGCTTTTTTTGTTATGAATTCATTTATTTTATCTTTATCTATTGTTATATTTTCATTGTTATGTTTGATGTCAAATGTCCATCCTTCTTCTTTTTCTATAGGAATCTTTTTAACTTCATTTTCTAATAAAACAATAGAAACTTTTTTAAATGTTCCTGTTTTAATTTTTACTACTTTTTGTTTATTTAATTTATTAGTAAATATTAAATGAGTGCTATCTTTCGTTAGCTCTACTGTATCTTTAGTTGGTCTTTCACTTAATGTAATCATTTGAGTGAAAACAGAGAAAACAAGAGTTAAAACTACTAAAAACCAAAAATTAAAAGTTATCTTACCTTTGTTTTTTAGTAATATAAATAAACTTACAATAGCAGCTACTAAAGTAATTATTGCTAATCCTATTAAGATTTCGTTGCTAACATTGTTTTCAATTGAAACATATCTGTTCATTTTCTAATTCCTTTCTTTAAATGAATACCCTTTGTTAAAAGATATTTGAATATTATTTTCTTTGAATTCTTTTAAAATAGATAATCTCACATCAGAGGCTACCTTAAAGTTTTCTTCAATGTGTTCTGTCCAAACAAATACTTTTAAAGAAACTCCTTCTAATGAGATGTCTGAACAAAGAACTTCTATGTTATCTTTTTTGATTGTTTTTTCATTTTCTTTTATTACATCTTTTATAATTTCTATAGCTTTATCTATGTCATCATAAGGATATATAGTGAAAACTAAAGGATAACTTGTTTCCATTTCTTCTAAATAATTATTTACTACAATTTCGTCTGCTAATACAGAATTGGGAATAATTACTCGTTCATTAGTAAATGTTCTAACTACTGTATGCCTTAAAGTTATATCTTCAATATATCCAGTAATGTTTTTACTTAATATTCTTATTCTGTCTCCTATTTGAAAAGTCTTAGAATAAGATAATAAAGTTCCAGCAATAATATTTTTTAAACTACTTTGTAAAGCAAAACCTATCGCAGCCACAATAATAGTAGATGTAGCTAAAAATGTTTTTGAAAAATCATTGAAGACAGGAAATTGTTTTAATATGTAAAAAACAAAACCTACTACATATAATAGTTTAATTATATTGTATAAGAAAACTAAAGTTATCTTTTTGTTTTTGTTTAAAAAATAATTAACTATATAATTAACTATAATATAAAATAGTAATCCAATTATTATTTCTATAATTAATTGTTTATAAAAAACTATATTAATCACCTACTTTCATAATTTCTCCATCCTCAACAATAATAAGACTTTGATCTCCATAGCGACTTTTATCAGAATAAGTACTCCAAGTATCTACATACAACCAATCATTATTTCGATAAAGACGTTTTACTGGAGTGTGGCCTACTATCTGTTTTCCTTTTACATCTATTTCAAAACTACGCAACCATAAAGGAGAATTATCTTTATCTAATTCTTTTATTTGTTTTAAATTATATTCTGTAAAAGGTAAATAATACCATTTTTTATCTTTTAATATACCTGCGTGAGAAAAAAGCCATCCTTGAGATTTGTAAGCTACTGTAGGCTTCATTTCTTTTAGAAAATCACGAATTGCTACACCAATCACATCAGAGTGATTAGAATGATGAATTGGAGTGTTTTTAATATAAGGAATCTCGTGATTTCCTATTAAGAAATGTGTTTTCATATTTTTCTTGTCACATTCTGCTTTGTATTCTTTGATTGCTTTTATAGTATCAAGATACAAATTATCATTAGAAGTTTCTCCCCAATCATCGAAGTAATCTCCCATAAAGATTACTTCGTCTACATTGTATTCTTTAGTGACTTCTTTTATTTTTTCTATCATATATAATTTTAAATGTATATCCGGCACTACTAAAGTTTTCATTTTTTTAAAATCCTCCTATTCTTCAACTGGAACACTCGACTATATAATATTACTACTCCTTTATAATTTTAAATGTATTATTTAAAGCTAATAAAAAATGTAAAAAATGATATAAAACATAAAGAAACATATAATTGAAACTATTATTTTAAAGTAGTTAGTTATAATTATATTTTTCTTTTGTTTTTTATTTTAGCATATTTTTATATAAAAGTCAATCTTGTTTTATTTTTTTCTTAAAAAGACTTGAAAAAAGTAGAAAAAATGATATTATAGATATATATTAAAATATATTAAATAAGAAGAAAAACAAAGAAAGGAGACCTTGTATATGAGATTAACAGAAAAACATCAGATACACAAGAAACATAAATTATATAGTATATGTGATGAATTATGTTTTAATAGTAAAAATTTATATAATGCCGCTTTGTATGAGTTTAGACAATCATATATAGATAAGAATAGAAAAGAATTAACTTGGATAGATATAAATAAATTATTCGTACAACAAAAACAAGTGGATTATAAGAGAATACCAGCAAAAGTAGCAAATGCAGTATTAAAAAAATTAGGAAATAATATAACAAGTTTCAAAGGATTGCTAAAAGCAAAGAAAGAAGGAACAATAAAAAATAAAGTAAGATTGCCAAAATATTTACATAAAACACAAGGAAGATTTGTTGTAGAATTCAATAATCAGACAATAGATAAAGAGAGAGATAAAGATGGATATTTGGTTCTATGTTCAAAAAGTTTAAAACTAACAATACCGACAAAAAAAGAAGAAGTAAAACAAGTTAGAATTGTACCAAAACTTAATCATTATGTAATAGAAGTAGTATATGAAGTACAAGAAGAAGAATTAAGAACTGGAGTAGTAATAGGAGCAATAGATTTAGGATTAAATAATATAGCAACAGTAGTAACGAAAGATAAGAAAGAACCATTGATTGTATCAGGAAAAAAGTTAAAATCAATAAATCAATATTACAATAAAAACATATCTGAAAGCAAAAGTAAATTACCGAGAGAAGTTTATACATCAAAAAACATAGAGAAACTATGGACGAAAAGAGCAAATAAGATAGATTATGAAACACATAAGATATCAAAATACATAGTAGAACTTATGGATGAAAGAAAAGTAAGTAAGCTGATAATAGGAAATAACGGGGGTTGGAAACAAGGAATAAACTTAGGGAAACGAAATAATCAAAACTTTGTATATATACCATATAAAAAAATAATAGATCAGATAATATACAAATGTCAGATGAAAGGAATAAAAGTAATAGTAAGAGAAGAAAGTTATACATCAAAAGCATCGTTTTTAGATTATGACTATATTCCAACGATAAATGAAGATGATGAAGTTAAAGATTTTTCAGGAAAAAGAATAAAAAGAGGATTATACAGAACAAATAAAGGGAAAAAAATAAATGCTGATGTCAATGGAGCATACAACATTATGGCTAAAGAAGATTTAAATTATATTAACACAAAAAGAGAAGAATTATCTTTCTCTCCAAAATTAGTTAGATTATAAAAAAAATAATATAAACAAGCAAAAACATATAAGAAATTATTATTAATAATATTCTTCCCACCGTCCCTATATATTTGACGAGGATTCACATAATTAATAATAAAGTTATATATAAAAGTAATCGCCTGTCTATACTCATTTGTATTTATGGGTTAAGTGCAATATTACTCTTTGGAGTTGAGCAGATAATGCCGCTGTAGCTGTGGACTAAGTAGATTCACTACTCATTTGTAGATTTTCGTACTTAAACTCTGAACAATTATGTTTTTTACATTTTTGTCATTTTGAGAAGCTATATCAGGAACTACTAAAGTTTTCATTTTCTTAAAACCCTCCTATTCTTCAACTGGAACAGCTTTCCACACATACATAAGTGGTTCTATGCAATATTGTAATAAGAACACTTCTTTACTATATAAACTTTCAAGAAGTTCATCCATTTGATCGTTTACATAGTTAGCACCTTCATTATTAATAGGTGTTGTTTCATATGCTACCACTTTGTATTTTCTTGCTTTTCCATTTTTATCATATGTTGTTATAATTTTACCTTTTTTAATGTTTTGAGCAAAATATCCCATAATACCAGGATTATGTCCAGAAATTAAAGAACCTTTACCGTCTGTATCTAAACTATATCCAGCTAAAGATATTCCACCTTTATCTATATAAGTTTGTATTTTATTGTTTACTACTTCGTAATCATGCAAGTCTTCAACTAAAACGTTTGGTGAAATATTAAAATACTTACCATCCATCTCTATTTGATTTCTTCTTACTTCTTCTTTTTTGTTTTCTTCTTTTTTCACTTCTTCTTTTTTTGTATCTTGTTTCTTTACTTCTTGTTTATTTTCTATTTTAAATGTAGAAAAAGAAATATTAGTTTGTGAATATAGATTAAGAGAACTTAATATTGTTAAAACAATCTTAAATACGCTCATTTTGACCTCCTGTGTTTTTTGTATTTTTTTATTATATCATTATTATTCCATTTTTGCAATAGAAAAACTGATATTTTTATTAAAAAGGAGAAAAAACATCAATGAAAAAAAACAATGTTCGAAAATACGTTACAATTACAGTTATGCTAATAACTCTATTAACTATGTTTGCTGGAACTATTATGCAATTTATGAGATAAAAAACAGTTGACTTTTTTCTTTTTTTATGATAAAATAACAGAACAAAAAGAAAGTAGGTATTTTAATATGTCAAATTTAAAAGAAAAACTTAAAGAAAACAAGGTCTTAATAGAAATCAATGATAAACAAGAGAAAGCTTTGTTGTCTTTATATTTCAATAAAGAAGTTAAAGATATTTCTGATTCTGATTATCCTTTGTTTTTCACTTACTGGGATAAAACAGATGAGTTTATTTTTACTAATGAAGAATATTCAGGATATGAAGTTATTGAATTAGAAGAAAAAGACTTTCAAACAATCTTATCAAAAGTAGAAGCTAAATATGATAAAGAAGATTTATTTAAACAAGGTTTACTACTTGCTGACATAAAAAACAGAAAGTTCTTAAAAGAAGTTCTGGATGAAAAAAATATTGTTTCATTAAATACTATTGCTGAAAAAGAATACGAAGGTGTATTCTATGAACAAGAAAAAAATCGTCTATATTCTCGTGATTTTTATGATTGGAGGTTCTTTGTAGATGACATTAGAGGGTAAAAAGGACACTATTGAAAACAGTCAAAAACATAGAAATGTAATTACAGCATTATTCTTATGTTTAATTTCTTTCTTTTTAATTTATACTGTTAGCCAAACTCCACATTCTGGAAAATACAACAACATAAATGATGATGGAACTTTTGTGTTAACTAAAGATGGTATCAAAAAAGATTTCACAAACACAAGGAAAAAATTAGATTGGTATTCTGACCCTTATTGTGATGACTGTATTGCTATGCATGAAAAAGTTTTCAAAGACATCAAAGGTAAAGTTCAAAATGGTGAATTAGAAGTTAAAATTCACGAATTAAACTTCTTAGCACATAGACAAACAACTAACTACTCATTAAGAAACTCTGCTTACATTTTAGGTATCGCAGAATATGAGCCAAACAGAGTTCTTGATGCTTTAGATATTTTCTATTCTAAACGTTTCAAAGAAGTATGGAAAAACGAAAACAACCACAATGGATTTAAAGCTTTAAGTTCAGTTCTTGGACTTAATGACAACACAGTTAAAAAAGTTTTACAATCTCAAAGTGAATTTGAAAAATTAGTAGATAAAAACTCTCGTGGTATTAGATACGATCAAAAAATGAAAGATTTATCGCCAACTGGTTCTATGTTCACTCCATTTATCGTTCCAGAAGGTGGAAAAGCTTTAGACGCTGAAAAAATTGAAGATAAAGACAAAGTTTTAGAACAAATCACAAGCGTTGATGAAAATTGTGTTAAAGTTTGTGAATAAAAGAAAGGTAAATTAAAAAATGACAATACAACCAAATGAAAAATTAAATGAATTATTAGTAGATATACATCTTACAGAATCTAACTTATTACAAAATATTGAATTAAAGTTTGATGCTATAGAAGAAGACCAATACGAATTAATCGAAGAATTACAAAACGAGATTTCATTCTATAAAGATGAAGATTTAAATGAATTATATAATATGGTAATTGACCTTGAAAGCTTTAGTAAACAACAATACGATGGTATTTTAACAACAGCTCAAGTTATCTTAGAAGTTGTAGAAGAAATCACTAAGAATACAGATAAAAATAAAGATGTTAATTACTTATATGAAACTTTACAACTATTAGATTCTTTAGGAGAAAACCTTAAAGTTAACTCTGAAGTCTTTGAAAAAGAAAACAGATGGATTCCTTTCTCTAAAAAAGCTAAAGAGGCTAAATATCACAATTACTTATTAGATAGCCATAGTATTCTTTACGATTACAATGAAGATAACAAGTTAGAAACATTACTAACATTATCTTCTTGGTATATTGTTACACTATTAAATTATGCGAAATAAAAAGCAACTTTTAAGTTGCTTTTTTTTGTTGACAAATTACAAAAATAATGATATAATATATAAAAAATGAAGAAAAGAGAAAAATTATATTATGATCGAAAAAACTAAAACTGGATATTACACAAGCAAAATAACAAGAGAAATGAAAATCTATGCTTATGAAATAATTAAACAAGAAGAAATAAAACAAAAAAGATATATAGACATTAATAAAATGTTAAACAGTTTACAAGAAAACGAGCAAAACGGAGTCAACAGTATTTTATGTAGATATGCTTTCTTAAATCTTGTTTTAGAATTAAATCTAATAACAAAAAAAGAATATTTAACTAATAAAGAAGATTTAAAAGAGTTTTTCAACAAAAAAAATCTACCAATCAAAGTTAATGGAACTGAATACACTATAAAAACAAGTAATTCTGGTTATCTTAAAGTTTTGAAAGCAGAAAAGGATTTTCATTATCCTAAAAACATTATTTTATGTTTATTAAACACAAAAAGAAGACATCCTAAAAACTTTTTAAACTACTATAAGTTAGATAAAGCTACTTTTTATGGAATTGTTAGTCAAAAAGAAATTATTGATTATTTTAAACAATATCCAAATGAGAAAACTTTTAGTAAAAATGTTCGAGATTTTTCTAAAGAAAGTAAGGTTCATAATGTTCTTATTCCAAAAGAAAAGAATACTCTAAAAATCGAAAAAATAGAAAAAGGCTATAGAGTTTTCATAACTGAAGAAATGATGGAACAAGCATAAGAAATAGCTGAAAACAATACAAAAAAATACAGAAGTGATAAAATAACTCACGCAGAAATTAAAGGTGAAAGCAAACAGAACACTAAGAAAACAAATATGAAAATTGGTAAACTTGGTGAGTTAGCTTTCCTTAAATTACTTAAAGAAAAAACATCAGCACCAGAAGATGAAATAGAAAGAATGAAAACAGACATAGAAGAAGTTCTTTCTAATGAGCAATGGAAAGACACTCCAGATTTCACAATTTGTAATAAAACATTTGATATAAAAACATCAATGAATGCTAATAATTTCAAAGTAGATTTAAAATATATTTTCTTTAATGGAGACAAAGAAAACAAAGTTGAGAAAACAATTTATGACTTCTATGTGTCTACTAAAGCAAATGTAAGTAGAGAAGAAGATAACTCTATAGATTTTGATAAAATTGATTATATAGATATTGTTGGTTATGCGAAAGAGAAAGATATTAAAGATGAAGAAATTGGAGACTTAACAACATACAATAGAGATAACTATATGTTGTTCACAAGAATAATACCACATAAAGAATTAAGAGACATTGATATAATCCTTAATTCTATATCAGAGAAATATAAAAGAACCCTAAATTAATAGGGTTCTTTTTTTATTACACACTACAAGAAGTACATTCTTCTACAGAAAGTAATTTATTTCTTGTGTAATATAGTGATTTTAATCCTTTGTGATGAGCATAAACATAATATTTAGCCAATTGTCTTGTTGTTATATCTGAGTTAACAAATAAGATAACAGAAATACCTTGGTCTACGTGTTCTTGAATTACACTCATTAAATCAATAATTTTCATTTGGTCGATTGTGAATGCAGATTTATAGAACCATTGTGTTTTTGGACTTAAATATGGCATTGGATAGAATGTTTCAGCATTACCATAACTTCTACGTTCAATTTTATCAACAATAGGCATAACACTTGAAGTAGCGTTTTGAATATAAGAAATACTTTGTGTTGGTGCGATTGCTAATCTGTAAGCATTATATAATCCATTTTCTTGAATATATAATTTCAATCTCATCCAGTTTTCTTTGTTTGGAATCTTGATTCCTTCAAATAAAGCTTTCACTTTCTCTGTTTGTGGATAGTAATCTTGTTCTGTATATTTATCAAAGTAAGTTCCTTTAGCATACTCTGATTTCTCAAAGTCTTTAAACTTCTCTTTTCTTGCTCTTGCTATATACATAGATTTTTTCAATGTATAATAATTCATCATCATAAAGAATACATTAGCGAAATCTTTTGCTTCTTCACTATCATAAGCAATTCCATTCTTAGCTAAATATCCATTTAAGTTCATAGCTCCTAAGCCAACTGAGTGAAGTTCTCTGTTTGCTTTTCTTACTCCTGGGGCATTTCTAATATCCGTATAATCAGATACAAATGTTAATGCGTCCATAGCTGTATAAATAGAGTCTTTTACTTTCTTAGATTCCATTACATTAGTAATATTTAAACTTCCTAAATTACAAGAGATATCTCTTTTAATGATGTCTTCTTCTTCATAATCTTTAATGATTGAAGTTTCTTGTAATTGGAAAATCTCTGTACATAGATTAGAGATTTTAATTTGTCCAATATCTTTTAATGCGTGTACTTTGTTAGCATTATCTTTAAACATTAAATATGGATAACCAGATTGTAATTGTGTTTGAGCAATCAGATTTAAGAAATCACGAGCGTTGTATTTTCTCTTATAAATTAAAGGATTTGACACAAAATCATCATAATATTTCTCTATATCTATTTCAGAAAAGTTTAATCCGTATTCTCTTAAAATAGAATGTGGTCCGAACATATAGAAATCTTTGTTCTCTTTTGCTAACTCAAAGAAGAACGATGGAACTACTAATCCAGTACTTAATGTTGGTAATCTCAAGGATTCGTCAGCATTTACTTTTTTAGTGTCTAAAAAGTCTAAAACATCATAATGGAAAATATTTAAATAAGCTGCTCCTGCTCCTGGTCTTTGACCTAACTGATCCGCATAAGCAAATCCTAATTCTAAAGATTTAGCTACTGGAATTACTCCTTTTGCTACTCCTTTGATTCCTTTAATGCTTTCTCCTCTCGCTCTTAAGTTAGTTAAATCAATAGCTACTCCACCACCTATTTTAGATAATTGTTTAGCTGTGTTTTCTACATAGTTAATTGAGTTTAAACTATCTCCAGTAGATAACAAGAAACAAGATACAAATTCTCCTCGTCTCGCTCTACCAGCGTTTAAAAATGTTGGTGTTGCTGGCTGATATCTTTGTTCTAACATTGAATCAATCAACTCTTTAGCTAACTTAATATCTCCATCAGCTAAAAATAAACCAACAATAAACACGTGTTGATTATAATTCTCTAAATATTTCTTTTTATTGTTTGTTTTTAAAGCGTAGTCTTTATAAAACTTAGAAGCAGCCATAAAGCTTTCAAATTTAAAATCATAATTTAATGTATACTCTGATAACTCTATGATTTCTTCTTCATTGTAATCTTTAAATAAATCATAGTAGTAATGATTATCCACTAAATATTTCAATCTTTTAATTTCAGAATTGAAAGTCATTGTTCTTTCTTCTACTTCTTGTAAAAATGATTCAATAGCTTCTTTGTCTTTTTGTAAATCAAAAAATCCTGTCTCATCTCTTTTTGTTATTAAATTATTTAACTCTATATATTTCACGTTATTTCTCAAATCCTTTCTTTTTTTTCTTTAAATATCTAAATTAAATAAGTTTCTTTCTTCTTTTTTATTTAGATTACTAATAAATAATTCTTGTTTAGTTTTAAATGTATGACCTCCTCCGGCCGTATGTACAATATCTATAGATGACAAATTAAATCCATCATACAATTCTCGTGTTTTTTCAGTATCTAAGTTTGTTGCTAAAAAATATACTCCTCTTTTATCTAATTCTCTACATAAATCAGCTAATTTCTCTTGTTCTTCTAAAGGAAAATCACCAGAAGAGTAAGCTGTAAAGGTATCTATATAAGGACTATCAATAAATACAAAATCTCCTTTTTTTGCTCTACTTAAAATAGTTGAATAATCTTCATTACAGATTTCTACATTTTGATTCAGCAATAAAGAACCTTCTTTTACTCGTTCTTCTATTACTTTTCTTTGTAATTTTCTTACTCTGTCTGGATTAGCATATGGTGTATTAAACTCATTATTTTTGTTTTTTCTGTACAAACCATTAAAAGCACTTACATTTAATAATAAAAATAAACAAGCTAACTTAATATCGTATTCTTCATTTTTAATTTTATCATTAAACTGCTTTCTAATTTCCTCATATTTTTCTTTTTTAACAAGAGTAGGTAATACTTCATTAAAACCATTGATTACTTCTGTTGGATTATCTCTAACTTGAATATAAAAATTAATCAAATCTTTATTTACATCATTAATAACTGTTTTTTTATTTTTTAATTCTAAATCAAAAAATAATGCTCCTCCACCAAAGAAAGGTTCATAGTAATCATTGTAATCTTCTGGAATATATTTTTTAATTTCTTTTAATAATCTTCTCTTTCCACCTGTCCACTTAATTATCGGTAAAGCCATAGAACTCCTCCATCATTTTCTTAAATTGTTCCCTTTGTTTTTTTGTTCCATTTAATTCAATTTTCATTAATAAAGGAATATCAGGATATCTTTCAGTAATCAAGTCACCTGCTACAGCAAAGTTTTGACCCCAGTTTCTATTACCCCCAGCTACTATACCTTTACACAACTCGTGATTTTTTTCTAAAAATCTTTCAACTGGTTTAGGTATTTCTCCAAAGCCTATAGTATTAGTTACTAAAACAAAATCTTCTTCTGCAACTGTCTTACTTTTCAATACTTTTACTGTTTCCATATCTATTCCAGCTTCTGTTAAAAACTTACGTCCATTTCCAGTTAATGTGTATAAATATATATTCATTTTTTTGTTTCCTTTCTTATATTATAATATTATTATTCCATATTTTTATTTAAAAAAAATACTTGACAAATAAAAATATCAATGTTATAATTTAATTAGAAAAAAAGAAAGAGGATTTAAAAAAATGAACACTTTAGGAAACATATTGTTAACACTTGGATTTTTTGGCATTTTAGGTTCTGCGGGAGCATCGGATTTAAATGATATTTCTTTACAACAAGCCTTCATACAAGTTGTTTGCTCTATATTTATTATCGCTTTAGGCTTAATGATAAAAAACAAAGTAGGTGAAAAAAATGAATAATAACAATCAAAAGAAAAATACAGGACTAATTATATTAGGATGTTTTTTAGCTTATATAATACTATTTAAATCAATCTTCTTCTTTGGTTTATTCTTTGATATTATCTTTGCTGGTCTGTTAGCATATTTAACATATACTTTCTACAAAGTTTATAAAAACAGAAAAGATAGGTACAAATAACAATGATAAATAATCTACAGATAACAAAAACAATAATAGAAGATGTAGTTGAAAAAAATAATTTAAACATTAGAGAGTTCAATTACTTTTTATTTGATATATATAAAGAAAACACTTTTTTATGTAGTGTAAAATTAGAAGAAGATAAACAAGAAAAAGTTTTCGTAATTTCTTTCTATGATGAAGATGATAACATTGAAGACAGCTTAATGTTTTCAACTGAGACACCTTATTATCTTACATTAAAGAACGAACTTTCAAATTTTAGATATTTTAAATAAAAAGGAGATTTCCACAATGAGTACTATATTATCCCCTTTCAGAAAACCAACTGATTTATCTAACAAAGGAATGTTTATTTTTAATTTCTTAGGTTATATAGAAAGTAATGAATTACAATTTTCTAAAGAACTATTAGATGAAGAAATAAAAATCTATGGACATCTTACAGATAAAGAAGTAAAAGAAATATATGAATATTTCAACATTAAAAGTTAGCTTTTTGCTAACTTTTTTATTTTATAAAAAAATCAAATAAATCGATTCTGAGCGATTTTTAGCTTAGGTCTCGACTACTATACGTGAGAAGCATTTTTCGCCATTTTTAGCAAATTTTCAGGTGCTACAAACGTTGATATATCAACATCGAAAATTTGAAATCGATTCTGAGCAAACGAAAATATTTTTAAAAAACCTATTTTTAGGATAGAAAAAAAGAAATCTCAGTTTTCAGAGATTTCTTTTAATTTTATTTATTATTTTTTACTAAGAGTGTCATCAAGTACTTTCTTGAATTGTTGTCCAACTGTTTCAGGAGCACCATCAAAGATTAAAGCTTTTTCGTGTCCTTCAACTAAAATAAATGGAGTAAATACTCTACCTTCTCCTAAAGGTGATTTTTTAGTTAAATCTTTATTGTTAGCAAACTCTCTTGTGTCCGCTTCAACTCGTTTCATTAAATCATCTTTAGCTTTAATAATTTGGTTCCAGTCTTCTTGTTTTCCACCAGCTTTAATAAATGCTTCTTTAAACTTGTCATCTGAAGTTTTATCTAATAAACCATTAGAACCAGTCTTAGGTCTAAACTCGCCATTCATTACATTATGTAAGAATTTGTCTGCTACATCTTTTGTTGAGTATTCATATGCTCCTAAAATATAAGCAGATCCTCTATAACTATAGTTATCTGTTGATTTTCTATCAAAGATAGCAATTGGGTGATATGTTACATTGATTTTTCCGTCTTTAATGTATTGACTTAAGAACTCTTGTGATTGTGTTTCTAAAAGAACACAAATTGGACATTCTGGATCAATATAAAGGTCTACTTTTAATCCTTGTGCTTTATCTTTATTTATATCTAATAATGAACCATCTTTATCAAGTGTTACAGAACCTAAATTAGATACTTTTTGAAATTGAGAATGTTCATTTTTAGAGTGATTATCTGTTTTATTAGTGCTACATCCAGCAATAAGAGTTGTACTTAAAACTGACATAGTTACTAATGTCATTAATTTACTTCTTTTCTTCATTTATCTTATGTTATCCTTTCTTTTTCAATATTAAGAAAAATATCTTTAAAATCTATTATAATCTATTTTTTTAAAAAAGTCAAGTGAAAAAGATTTCACTTGACTAAATTAAGATTATTCTGAAACATCTTCGCTTTCTACAATGTTTACACCAGTAGCAATGTTTTCTTTTAATTTAGAAGCAATTTCTTCTGAAATAGCTTTATATAATGCTTTGTTAGTTTTTAATTCTTCAATAACAGGTTTTTTGTTAACTCCAATTTTAACACATTCTTTACCTGATTTCATTGTGTCCCAACTTGCTAAAGTATCATCTGAAAGTAATTCTTTAGTTCCATTAGGATAATAATAAGTTCGTCCTTCAGCAACAATAATTCCTAATTGTTCTCCAATAGTTAACGCTTCTGCTCCTGTGTTAATACCTTCAGCAAAAGTTAATACAGTAGTTCCTTCACCAAAAGGAGGAGCAACTTTATTTTTAACTACTTTCATTGTTACTTCTGTACCAATTACAGTTGAGTCATCTTTTACTGGTTGTGATTTCTTACGAACTACTACACGTTGTGAAGCAAAGAATTTTAATGCTTTACCACCAGGAGTTTCAATTCCAGCAAATAAACCAATTTTATCTCTGACTTGGTTTAGGAAAATAATTGTTACATCACATTCATTAGCTAACGAAATAAGTTTTCTTAAGTTCTCACTCATAAACTTAGCTAAAATACCAACTGAAACAGCTCCAACTTCTTTTTCATATTCTGCTTTTGGAACTAAGGCTGCTACAGAGTCTAATACAATAATATCAACTGTTTTTGTTCTCATCATTTGATACATAATGTTAAAGGCTTCCTCTGCTACAGTTGGTTGGCTTATTGCTAATTCTTCAATATTTACACCTAACTTACGAGCATACACAATATCTAAAGCTTGCTCTACGTCTACAAATAAAGCGTTTCCACCTTTTTTCTGAACATTACCAATAGTAGTTAAAGCGATACTTGTTTTACCACTTGCTTCTGGTCCAAATAACTCAATAATACGTCCTCGTGGGAAACCACCACCTAAGATATTATCTAACACTAAGCTACCACTTGAAAACTTCTCAACCTCAACATTCATATCAGAGATTAAACCTACAAGCATATCATTGTTTTTAGTTTTACGTTTACTTGCACACTCTTTGTTTACTTCTTTAACAGCAGCGAAAAACGCTTGTCTTCGTTTCTCTTGTTCTGGTGTTAATGTTGTTGTATTTTGATTGTTTTCTTCTGTTTTTTTCTTTGCCATTTTAATTTTACCTTTCTTGTTTTTTTCTTATATATATATTATTCCATAAAAGATAAAAAAAAGAACAACAAATGTTCTTTTTTTTCTTAAAGGTTTGCGAGTATTCCAATAACAATTATCCCATTATATAATACGTGAGTTAGCATTGTGTAGAATGTGTTATTTGTTTTCCAAGCTAACGTTCCTAATATTAAACCAAATATTCCTGTTGTTAAGAAAGAAACCCAGTTAATTGAAGTTATTTGTGTGTGAATGATACCAAAGATTAAACCAGAGGCTACTACATAAAGAACTGGATAACATTTTTTCATTACATCTCTTAAAACTCCTCTAAAGAATAACTCCTCTACAAATGGAGCAATAATAACTGCAGAAAGTCCCAGTTGAATAGGACCTCCAGCTCCCAAAGAGGTTTCTGGTTTATTTCCATTATTAGTAAAATTAGTTCCAACTTGGTCTGGAATTAAGGCTTGAATACCTGAAGCAATCAATATCATAGCAATAGCTAAAAAACCAGCTAATATAAGCCATTTAAGATCAATATTCAATTTAGGATAAAAATCAATATCATTATCTTTTTTAGTTATTTTATTATAAACATATATGTATAAAACAACAGCTACAATGGTACTCAAACTCACAGCAATAGCAGGAACATACATTCCTTGAGGTAATACTGCTTTTAAACCTTTAGATGTTATTGTCATTAAAAATTTAGTAAATAAAAGAAATGTTAAAGTATGAAATAAAAGAAATATTAAACCAGATATATTATTCGCTAATGTTTTCTTCATCAGTTAACTTTCCTTTTTTTCTTAATTTTTTCTTTTTCTTTTCTTCTTTTTTCTGTTTCTCGTATTCTTCTTTTAATTCCATTTCTCTTTCAAAGTTTAAATCTCTTGCATCTGGAATACCATATTCTTCATACATCATTTCAAATCTTGTTGGTCTTACAAAAGCTAACATAACAAAAACACTTGTTATAATTAAACCAAAGAATGTTGGATATAAATAAGTTCCTGGTTTTAATAATAAAAGAGATAACACAATGATAACAGCAAAAGATAACATACAAATATTTATTCTTTGTTTAAAAGAAAACTTTTCTCTTAATGTTTCGTGCGTTACATCTTTATTAATATTTCTTACTGATACATAAACATAACCTATCATAAAATACAATAAACCTAAAATACAAGATAAGAAAGCCTTAACGAATTTAAGTATCATATTTTCGTTTCCTGTGTATACATCAAGAACACCTGTACCTATCATAAGAATTAAAGCAATACCACTTAATAATCCATAATATTTAGCAGCTCCCCAATTATTGTATAAACGTCTTAATTTAATTAAGAACATTCTATATTGAGCCATCATTTTCTTCACCTACCTTACCTAAGAACACTTTAGCATCTAAAAGTGCTTGTTCTTTATATTTACTATTATATATTTTTTTTGCGTATTCTATAGCTTCTGGAATAATACTCATATATTCATTGATATTAAAGAACTGCATAATTCCAGTTCCACTTTGTTTTACTCCAAAGATATCTCCTTCTTTACGAGTATCTAAGTCAACTAAAGCTATATCCCAACCATCTTCATAATCAACTAATGCTTGTAATCTTCGTTGTGTTTGACCTGTTGTCTTATTGCTAACTAAATAACATTTAGACTCTAATCCATTACGTCCTACACGTCCTCTTATCTGGTGTAAAGAAGATGCTCCAAATCTTTCTGCAGACAAAATAATTATTCTTGTTGCGTTTGGAATATCTACACCAACTTCAACTACTGTAGAAGCGATTAAAACATCAGTTTTTTTATTTCTAAAGTCTTCCATTACTTTGTTTTGTTTATCTTTTGTCATCTCTGTTCCGTGAATAACATCTATATTAATTTTCTTCCCAAATAATGTATTCATTAATTTTTCTGTCTTTTTAACAGAAGCCGCACTTATTTTTTCATTCTCTACAACCATAGGAGTTACTATAAATGCTTGATGACCTTCTTCAATTTCTTTTACTAAATCTTGCCAAATAGGATGTAATGGTGTACTTAATAATTCATCTGGATTTTCTTTATACCAGATTGTTTCTATTTTTTTTCTGTTTTTTGGCTTACCTTCTATCAAAACAAGTTCTTTGTCTCCATAGAAAGCTTGTGCTGTTGTTCTTGGAATAGGTGTAGCACTTTGACTTAAAATATCTGGTGCTGTTCCATCATTACGAGCGTCTAACAAAGCTGTCCTTTGTTCACTTCCCCATTTTTGTTCTTCGTCTAATATTACTAAACCTAAGTTTTTATATTCTACAGAACTTAATAAAGAATGTGTTCCTACAATTATATCAATATCACCATTTTTAATAGCTGCTTGTAATTGTCTTTTTTCTTTAGCTTTAGT
>QWCI01000245.1_pt1 | contig 23017 bp, 32 predicted proteins | sample 1972541 | NCBI WGS metagenome assembly QWCI01 (sample SAMN09866712, study PRJNA288562) | Human oral metagenome isolate term3_saliva, whole genome shotgun sequencing... | isolation source: mouth | host: Homo sapiens | place: USA: California | reverse complement strand
TTTTTGATTCTGATTTAAAGAATATTAAAGTTATGTTTAGAATTGGTAATAATACTAAATATAAGATTAAAAGTATTGTAGAATTTTATCATTTATATATCTAATCATCTCAGCATATTTCATTAAAAACTTAAGAATAGGTTGACTTTTATCATCAAAAGCATCAATACAATGTAAAAACTCAACTTTTTTGCCATATTTAACAAATTCATGATTAATAATATTTTCATAAAATTCTACAATACTTTTAATCTTATATTTAGTATTATTACCAATTCTAAACATAACTTTAATATTCTTTAAATCAGAATCAAAAACTAAAATAGGCTCCAATGAATATTTCTGTCCAACATAATCATCATTCTTAACAACAACTTGATCATCATTATAAAAATCATTAATCATTTGCCTAAAAATCCTATAATTATCTGAATCACATTTGTTTTCAAGATTTGATTCATCACTAAATAAATTTTGATATAATTTATTATTATTAAGTGCTTCAGTAGCAGCAAAAACATGCTTACAAGCACCAAAAGTCGTCTTGGGTTATATCAGCCCAGTTTTTAAAATTATTTATTAATATTTTTAAATTTATTATATGAAAAAACAGCAATTAAAACAATACTAATCACACTAATCATAAATATAGGCAAAGCTCCTGTTTGAGGCAAACTACCCTTACTAACTGTATTATCCTTATATTTCTCCATTGTTTCATCATCAATCTTATCGACTTTTTTATCATTAATATGATTTTCGATTTTAGCCGAATTTCCAACAGGCAAAACTGCAAAATAATCTTTATTATCCTTTTTATCATTTAACTTCAAATAAATAAACAATTTATCAGATATAATAACATCACTTAAATTCTTTAAATTCTTTGAATTAACTTTAATAGTAGTTGTATAAAAACCATTTCCCTGTTTAGTAAATTTCAAATCATCAATCTCATCATAATTATCAAACTTTTCTCCACCATTTCCAGCAATTCTATAACTTAATTTAAATTTCTTAACATCATCCAAATTAAGATCACTAATCTTAATAACAACTTCAGCATAATTCTTCTTTTCATCAGTATATACATATTTATCTGCCTTAACTACTTCAGCTTTAACAGTAAATAATAAATCTTTATCTTCATCAGGATTTACATCACCATGTATATTATGAATATTATCAGTAGTATTTGTATTTCCACTAGGAATCTTATTTTCATCATCACTAATTTTATTCTGTATAATAGGAAAAAATAGGTTGTTCCCAGTAATTTTAGAAAGCCACCTATTTACATTGGAGTAATTAGCTAATAAATCAATAGGTTTCCTTATAAGATTTACATTACAACCTAGCTCATAAGTAAGTAAACAAAAGGCTCGTTGTATTGAATCTGGAGTTAACGCTATTCCCAGTTTACTAAACAACTCTCCCAGTGTATTATAGCCAGTCATTAGAAGCCCAAAAGTCTTTTCTGCTTCATTAGCTGTCATAGCTAAAAGATTCTCTACTGTGGTGTAATTCTTACCATTGATTACCATATGTGTTTGATATTTAAATTGCTCTGTACCCTATCCTTCCTACTTGCAGAGCTTATTAATAAGGGTAATAAGTCCGTATATAAACTAACTAAAATCAGATTACTTATTAAGTAACTCCATTACTTCTTCCTTAGACTTGGCCTTAGATATTGCCTTTACTTGCTCTTCTGTTAAATCACTTAGCTTATCTATATTATTAAGCTCTATCACTGCTTGAATAATATATCTCTTCTTTAAGACTTTATCAGCAAACTTACTGCTTGCAACTTCCATAAAGTGCTTAGCTTTATCCAGATTTAAGCCATTAGGATTTAATGCCTTATCCTCATAGGCTCGTTTAAGGTCAGCACTCTTTAGTTTATCACTCTTACCATAAAGGATTAAGCTAATGGTACTAGCACTATATCCTCTCTTTACTAAATCTCCAGCAAACTTAGTAGCTTTATCCTCACTGTCTAAAGCCGCCCCTACTAAGTAATCGTTTGCCACCCAAGTTTTAGCTGCATAGTTAGCAGCTCCTAAGATTATACTAATAGGAGCATCTATACCACACTCCATAAACATTAGCCTATCATCGGTTACTGTAGGCTCTGTAGCATCCCTTAGCAGTTCTGCACCAGTCTTTGATACAGTGATAGTCTTTCTGCTGGCTATAAATCTATGCTGCCCATCTATTATTACAATGTAATCAGCAGCATTATCTACTGTTTTACCAGTGATAGCATCAGTGAGTTTTAAGTCTTCACTCTGGGCTTTTTCTCCACTTACATAAATGATAGGAGAAATGTTAGTACCAAACTGTTGGTAAGTCTTACAAATGCTTTTCAAGTTAGCAATACTAAGGTTACGATTTGAATCCACTAAAGCAACCTTCTTACCAGTGTTCTTTAATTCTTTATAAGAAACTATCTGTTTCATAATTTTTAATCCTCCTAAGCCAGTTGTTAATTTAACTCCTCTGATGTGGCTTTGGTGGTCGTATTAAGCACCAGACTTGTTTTATTTTCTGGTGCAAAGATACAATAGATTTGTGTAGAAGTAAAGAATATTATTAGATAGCCTAGGGGGTAAAATATGAGCAAAAAATAACACCCTAAAAATAGGGTGTTACCATAAAAAGAGATTATTGTATGTAGGTATCTCTATATCTTTATAACGTTTAAGCATATTCTTTAAATGGTCTAACTTATCTCCATTGTCCTTATATTCTGTTATAAACTTTTTGTCATTAGATATACCCAGTATATATATTATTTGAGATATTAGAAAAGATTTATCCTTAGATGCAAACACTCCCTTCTTTGCTTTTAGTGGCTTTAGAAACCAACTAAGATACATATTAAAAAGATATATCTGATATATGTAAGGTAAAGTTATTGTATCTTGATTATCTGTAGAAATATTATCTAATAGTGGAATATTTTTATTTTTATATTGTCCTATCATATTACCTATAGCTATATTTATAAGGGAAATGGTTTGACTATCTGTAATAGTTATCTTTTTACCCCCATCAATCTTAAATGTTAGTGTGCCACCTTTAGTAACATTTATCTTATCTTCAACGATTTTTGGTTGCATCTTATCCATTTCTGCTACTAAATCTTTTAGATGGGTTCTATATGAATGCCTTTTCTTAGGTGCATTTACTGTCAGTATCTTTACATAAGTCTTAATACATAAACAGAGATACCAGAACTTACTGGTATCTAAATCAAATGCTTTTAATGTGTTTTGTAGTTCCTCATTAGATATATAAGTATCTTTACCAGTAATATCTATTCCACCATTTACATACATTAAGCCAAATCCATTAGGAACAGATGATTCACAAATACCATCGTTTATTAAATTACCTTCCTCATCCTTATAATATGCGTCTGGGTCAAAATCTTTCCAGAAATGATTAGCTACCTTTTCTACATATTCTATTAAAGGTTCTGTAAATGCACAATAATAATTATCTTTATTACGTAAAATCTCTTTTATCTCCATAATGCAAAGATAAAAATAAAGGCTAATACTTAATCAGTATCAGCCTAATTTTTTATTCTATAGTTATAGTAATATATTTCTAACCGTCTAATTTCTTTAGTAATTTCTCTAATGTTTCTTTACTTTCAGATATTCCGCCTTTAAAAGTATTCTTTCCTACTAATATACAACCTTCTGTATCTTTAGGAAAGTTACCCTAATGGATTCTTATACCATCAAATCCTTTAACTCCTACTATTAAGGGTAATACTCTTTTAAATCTGAAACTATAAGTAAGTTCTACTTTATAAGTCCCAGTAGGTATAGCTGTCTTACTAAATATCTTTTTGGCTTTAATATAAAGTAATGGCTGACTATCTTTTAATCCTCTATCAGTATCTTCTAATGTGTTACAAAGATACTAATCATCTATATATAAATTACCTATAGTGTACTCATTCAGCTTTGCTGTTCTCTTTATTAATATTTCCATTTGTTATATTATTAATAGTATCAGTAATTACACCTACTATATCTTTATCTACTTTACTTTCAAACTCTCCTATCTTACTCTTAAAGTAAATACTTACTCCAAAGATACCACCAGCAGTAATAAAAGCCTAAGCTATGTAAATTAATACTCCAGTGGCAATATTAAAAGCATTAAGGAAAAAAGATAGGAAAGCAATAGCAATACCACTAATCACTAATAATATCGCCATACTATACTAAATCTTATCCTTAATGCCTAAACTCTACCAATTATTATTCATTAATATTTAAACATATTCCAAAAATATCCATCAAACACAATCTTTATAATACCTCTAAAATCTGAAGGAATTGTTACAGAATTACTCTATATAATCTGCCTACTATTATTACACTCTGCTATAGGATAATAAGACTAAGTCATATCATCTATAGTAATTATTAGATTACCTTTACTTCTTTTATATATAGTATATTCCTATCCAACTTGTAATGTTTCTGGATAATGGCTATTAGTTTTCTTATAATTAATTCTATTATTTATAGTATTTGTCCCTTTTGATATATTTCTATCTGTAAGATTCTCATTATCTGGTAATACTAATGTAGTCTACCTATCACCTTGCAAAATGCTATCATTTCCTCCAGTAACAATAATATTACTACATAAAGTATTTAATACTTTAATTCCCTATCCAACTATTATTGTGGATTTTCTTAGCCCATAAACCTATCCATCTCTAATAGTAATAGCATCTCTGGAATCTGGTAAGATAGATTCTATATTAATAGCAGTATCTGAATTAGTTATAATGTTTATATTAGGTTTTTTACCTCCAGCATTAATTTCTACAGCTGAATATATACCTTCCTTGTTAGTTGTTTCATCAGCCCTAGTAGAAAATCCATCATTATACATCTTAGTAGTTATTACACCATTATTATAATCTGATTTTCCTTCATAATAGAATCCTTTGTTATTAATCTTAAATACTCCAGTATTAGATTCTAAATAGTCAGCCTTTATTTTTCCATCCTAAAATAAAGCAGCTAATTTACCTTTATTCTATATTTTTACTTTATCAGTATCCAATACAATATTATCTACAGTCTATTTAATAACTGATTCTGATTCTGTTATTTTTAGTAATCTTACATTCTGTAGTTTAATTATCCACGGCAATGTTTTCTAATTCTGTTGTGCTGCACTTTCTAAATATAACCACAAATAAGGCTTATCCTCTGTAACAGTAAACTCATAAGTATATAATTTATTTTGTGGTATATCAGAATAATTAATAATCCTATGTTCTATTTTACTACTATTAAAATCTCCTTTAGCATATAAATTTAATAATAATGCTGTCCTTATATCATCACCATTGAATGTAGGTATAAAAGATAATATATATTTACCAGCATCTAACTTAATAAAATTGCTACTATAATCAATATCATTTGTTTTATCAGTACTCTTAAAAGTATAAGTATCAGTAGCTGCATCATATTCTCTATATTGGTGTGGTTGTTTATCACTATTAATAAAGAACTACTTATCATTTACTATATTTACTCCAGAAGTTTCTATTTTATTTACTCTACTTTCTATACTGTTAGCTTTCTATGTAATATTAGATATATTTGTAGTATTCGTATTTAGTTTACCAGTAAGGGTATTTATTGAGGACTTATTAGAAGTTACCTAAGTTTGTATATTATCTGCTTTCTAATTTAATGTAGAATAGTTATTTGTTATCTACTAAGTATTATTTGCTATCTTACTCTCTGTATTAGTTACCCTACTTCTTATACTAGCTATCTCTGTATCCGTTGCCTATTTAATCTCAAATGTAGCAGAAGGTAATAATATAACATTAACTATTATAGTATCTAAAATCTAATTATCTTTTACTAATTCTACTGTTATATATGTTATCTTATTAGTTTGCTGGAAATAATTAGTTTGATATGAGCCATTAAGATATTGTAGATTTGTAAGATTAGTATTTGTGTTTATTGTATTAGGCCTAAACCTTACATAATAATCTCCAGCATTAATATTAGTAATATTATTTCCTACTATATGCTATATGTTATATTTAAGTGCTAAATTAAATATACCATCTTTATTTACAGCAGCAGATTCTATTAGTGGATTTAATTTATAATAGTCTGCATCATCACCTACAATTTTATTCCAAGTATAGGCTGATACATCTGTAGGTGGATAAGGTTTATCCCACGTTGCAAAGCCTATATACTTCCCCTTTGTAAGCCCAAATCGTTGGTCTTCTGGAGCTGGGGCATAATCATAGATTTCTTCACCTTGTGTAATCATTAAATCTGCTACATAAAGATTGAGTGTAGTAGCTGCTGGTTGTGTCATACCATAACGGAAATCAACAAAGCAATAATTGGGCGCATCACTATAGCCGGGTCTATCCACTACAAAACTAAAAGGTTTCCATTCTGATGTAGCAACAACATCCCCAGCATTTACACCACCCATATTTACGTTTACACTAAATACAGTGTTATCTGTCCTCATACGTCCACTGATACGAAATCTTCCTCGTGGTAGATTATTTGCAAATCTCCTAAATAATTGTCCAACGCGGTTAAGGCTCTTTGTTTTTGTACATTTCACGCCATTTATACTACTATCTAATATGGCTCCAGCTTCAGCTAAAATACCACTATTTGCAATAGCAAAAATATTTCGGCCAGCAAACATTGCCCCAGTTTCTTTTAATGGTATTGCTTTTGTAAAAGTTTTACCCTCATCATCTGAATATTTTATATAATAAGATTTACCATCAGCACCTTTCTAAGCATTATCCTTTACATAGTCTTCTATACGCTATCCAGTAGATACCTTAAAGTTACCAGAAAATTCATTAAAGCCAGTACTTATTACATTTAATCGATGGTTTTCTAAGTGATAATCATTAATTCCTTTATATTGTACAATAGAAGGAGCTACTAAAGCAGCATCTAAGAATTTACTATTATAGGCTGAAAGTATTATAGCGTTCTATCTGGTTACATCAGTTCTATTACCAAGCTATACTATCTTATCTCCTTTAGTTGGATTAGCTGTAGAAACTGTATCTTTATCAGTAGCAGAAAGTATAACATAGTTATATAAAACATTATCTATAGTTTCAGTTCCTACTTCTGTACACAATCTCCAGTAATAGGTGTTGTCAGTAGTCCCAGTATTAAATGTTTGGCACACTATCTAATCATTCTAAGCAAATTGGTTATATATTTTTTTCTCCCCATCTGTAGCTCTCCAATAACATTTAAAGTTACCATTTACAGTAACCACTTTATCTATAGTGGCATTAGCTGGAGTAAGGATTATCTAACCGCCTACAGATTTAATTTCATCTATTATAAGACTAAAAAAATGAGCTGCCTTAGTAACAGTAAGAGTTTCTACTGATATATTACCAGCCAACAAATCTTTTAGAACTGCATTTTTGAAGTCTAACTTGTTGCCAGATAATTCATTAATTTTACCTATTAAATAAGCTAAGGTATTACCAGAAATATCATTAATAGTAGCCTTCTTAATAGTTCCAGTGTCCGTAGTAATATTACTTCCAGTTAGTTTATTACCGCTAATAGTACCTTCTGCATTAATATTACCACCTACTTTATCTTCTGAATCAGTAGTAGCCTTCACATTAATATCACCACCAACAGTAGTAATATTAGTAATATCACTCATATCACCGCCTACATCCTATTTACCATTAAATGGCTAACCGTAAATAGTATGTGTTTCTAATTCTGTCTATTTATACTGGGTATCTCCACCACTATTATAAGTAATCCGATTATTATCTCCAGTATCTTTAGATTTATTGTATTTTTGTATTTGTATCATTTCTTTTCAATTAGTTTAACATCGGCTGAATTATTCTTATAATCTATGTTTATATTATCTACTATAAATACTCTATCATTAATAGTTGTATCTCTATAAAGCCCATATATCTAATTATCATTTCTAAGGGGTAACTACAATATTACAGATGCTGTATTATACTAATTATATATCCTCTATATTAAATGTTCTTCCTATCTGGCTAAATCCCCAGTAGCTCTATTATAAGTCTTATCCAGATATTCCATAGTGCCATCATTCTTTTTAATTGCTATAGAGCTATAATTAGGCTTCTTATTATCCCAAGTACATACCTTAAATTTAATATCTTCCAGCTCTTTTACATAGTCTGTATTAATTACATTGGTATAGACTGTATCACTATCATTAACCTTACTAAATGTAGGGTCGCCAATAATAGCTTTAAATTTAAAATCCTTTAGAAATACGCAACTATGTTTGTAGTGCTAACCTTTATTCTTTCCAGATTTAGCACTATGATAATTAGGGTCAAATGGCTTATAAACCGTAAGAGTAGGTAAGCCACTAATTACACCATTCTTAGGCAATGTAATTAAATATCCTTGCTCATTAGTACCTATACGCCAATTTACACTATTGACAAACTTTAGATTTTTAAACATAGTGCTGTCTGCCCTTCTATCTCCCTTATCAGCATCATCTTTCATATATGGGATTTTGAAAGTAGTTTCTGTTGTTACCCAGCCATTATTACCTTTAGTAGTATCACCACTCCAATAAAGATTACCCCACTGTAATTTAGCCATTAAATAAGTCTATCCAGCATCCATAGAGTAACGCCCTTCTGATATATCTGATTCTCTTTCTGGGATAGGATAGGGGTCATCATCAAAATAATGATACATATAGTTACCACTAATAATTAGATAGGCATTATCTCCACCAAATAAAGCAGTAGTATCTGATACTACAGTTTGAAAATATGGGTATTGAGTTATGTTATCATTACTAATATGATTTCTTTCTGGATTTAGTAATACTATATAATCAGAAAATTCAACTTTACTAAATTCATTCATAGCTAACCACTAATCTAATGTAAGTGATTTATTATATAATTTAAGAACCAGCTCCTAAAAAAAGTTAGGTGTATTTTTTAATTGCTTTACACAAAACTTAGCTATAGTAGCACCGTGCATAGATTTAGTATCAGTATAATTTAATGTTTTTATAGTATCTGTAATATCTCTACCATTATTATCATACTTAAAAAATTTATAATAGTAAGGATTATTAAAGTATTTAGCAAATACTACATTATAAGCACTATAATTACTATCCTATGGATTTCTAACCCTATCAATCATTACTACCATATTGTTGTTTTTACTATTTAAAGTACTACCAACTTTATTAGATATAACTTCGCCATACATACCATTATTAATATTATCGGATGTTTGTAAAGTTACATCAGAATTAGCTGTAATATTAACCGCACTCTTAAACATATCTGGTAATATCTCATCAAATGTATATAAATCATCAGTTATTTTTACTTTGTTATATACATTGTCGATAGATAGGGATGCTCCACTATTTGAATAATCATTAGCTGTAATAGTTTTATTAAATTCTATAGTTACTTTAGTAGGGGTAGGATTGTCAATAGTATATTTATAATAGTCAGTAATGCCATTTTTAATAGCATCGTAATCCAGAAAATAAACTAAATCTCTATCAGCAACAGCTGTTACTCCCAGAAACTTACAAATCTCTTCTAATACATCTTTGCAAGTCCACGCTACATCTGCTTCATCTGGTTTCTTATCCTCATAAAAATTCTATTCTGATATATACATCTTATCTAATATACTATCTATCCTAGTATTAGTAAGCTAAGTATTTGCACTAACAACAAATCCAGTATAAGCATTACAGTTTTTAATAACCTTATTAATTATGCTTAGTAAACTGGTTATTTTCTTTTTATCTGTTGTGTACTTTATATATTGTAGAGTAGCTAAAGCATCTATACAAGAAAGCTCTATCTCTTCTCTTTCTTCTTCAAATCCCATATTATAAAGGTTAGGCTCAATGTAACCAGTCCAAGCTATACCTTCACTATCTAATAATTCAATTTTAGTACCCTATGCTTTACCACTATAAATATCAAAGTTATAATCTGGAGTAATTATATTACAAGTGGCAGACTAATATTTAACTGGCTTATATAAAGTATCATCTGAACTATCCATCTCTGTTTTAAAAGGTGTGCCACCTAAAGTTAGTCTTTTCTAAGTAGCTCCACCTTTTTCTGTTGTTATTTTGATTGTGTAGAGATTATCGTTTATATCTCTAAATTCTGCATTATATATCATTGTATTTTACCTATTTTGGAACTGTAATTACTTAACGCTACATATAAATCAGAACCTTTAATTTTAACTACTGAACTATTGTTATTAGAAGTAATATTACCACTATCTAACAACTTAAATAAATTACCCTATTGTTTATTATTAAGTATCATTTCTCCAGCATTTACTTTAGCAAACATACTATCACCGTGAAAACTATTACCACCAATAACTCCACCATCTGCAAAACTACCAATCATAGCAATACCAGCAACTACAGCAGCTATACCAGCAGCTATAGCAACTATATTTAATGGAAATGGCATCTATGCACCAGATTTAGTAGCACCACTAATAGCTTCTGCACTATTAGCAGCTACTTTAGCTTGTGAGTTAGCAATTTCCTAAGATGTTGCAGCTGAATCAGCAGCAGCAGCTTCTGTAGTAGTTGTACCTAATAATGCTGTAATAGTATTAACAGTAGTCATTACATCACCTATTGTTTGTAGTATTGTTGTTGCCATTTCTACAACCCCTATAAATATCTACCAAGCATCAGCCCCATTAGCTAAGGCATCAGATAGTGATTCTATATTATTAACAACATTTCCTATACCTTCTAAGCCACCTAAAATATCACTAGCATTATTTTTAAATTCTGCAAAGTCTTTTTCAAAGTCAGTTTCTATATGTACCTTAATTGGCTTTAATCCTAATGCCTATAATTGTTTATTAATATCAGCTATCTAACTATCAGCAGTCTATTTGTCTATTAACCCTATATTACGCTAATTAGTAACAGAGCTAATATTTGTCTAAGCATTATCATAAGATTCAACTTTATCCTAAGTATCAAAGTCCAGCTTTTTAATCTTAATAGTAGTAGTATCACTAATATTATCTATAGCATCCTATAACTCTTTCTTAGTAGTTTCTAATTTAATTCTAGCATCTACAGTAAGATTTTCATTCTATAACTGGTCTGATATTTTATCTATCTGATTATTTAAATCAGCTATAGAGCCTTTAGCAAATGTATTTAGTAACTCTTTCTATTGCTTAATTTGCTTAGTAATCTAAAACCATTCATCCGTTCTAGGTGCTGTTTTCTCCAATCTGTAGTTAAGTATCTGAATATTGTTATTAATATCCTTAATACTTTTAGCTCCATCTTTAAAGCCATTATTATTAATATCATCCAGCTTAGTTTGCCAGTTCTCTATAAGATTAGTAGTTTCTTTGAAAGCATCAGTATTAGGGTCTAAGTTCTGTAATTTGTCGCTAAGAATCTGTATATTATCACTCATACCCTTAATAGTCTTTGCATTTTCATCAAAGCCAACCATAGAAAGTTTATCTTTCCACTTATCTAAAAGTACTTCTACTTCTTTATAAGATTCAGAATTAGGTACACATTTCTTTAACTTTTCAGATAATATATCTATATTATCCTCCATAGCTTTTATAGTAGTAGCTGTTTCTTTATATACTTTCTTTGTTGTTCCTTTCTTTGCTTTGTGCTTAGTGCCACCTTTATAGTTTTCAGCCATTGCTTCCTTTCTAGCAGTATTAGCTTCTAACTATGTTACCTATGCTTGCTAACTATAATATCCTCCAATATATTTTCTGGCTTGGGTCATAGGTGCATTTTCTTTGTTATCCTATATTTCATTTATTCTAGAATAAGCATACCCTACTGTACCTTTAATATATTTTTCTTTTGTTTCTAACTACTACAATCTTTTTCTATCAGCAGCAGATAAATTATTTATATGATTGCCCCCTTTGCTTCCTACTGGGCCATCAAAATTACCTACATTAACTTTATTAAGTATCTTATTACGCTCTGCAACTATAGCCTATAGTTTCTTATTAGTTTTTTTACCCTATTCAGCAGCCTTTTCTTCATTAAGGAAATAATAATCTATTTGATTATTAGTAAGGTGTTTTCCATTAAGCTAAGGATTTACAATAGTTCTAATTTGCTATCTACCAGTATCTAAGTTTTTCTTACCAAACTTACTATGAGCTTCTGCAAACATCTTATCAGCATCTTTCATTTCCTCTACAGCAGCTTTCTTTTGCTCTTTAGTTCTAGCTTCGTAATAGTGTTTTTGTGCTAAAGCTCTCCTTGCGTTTACTCTAGCATCTATTACTCCTAACTATTGTGCTGCTGTTGCTAAATCATCTAAGGCATCAGCTAATTTACCAGATTCCTCTATAGACTGCTGTAGTCCACTTATAAAGTTACTAAAATCAGCATTCGCTAAACAAGTGGCAAAATAATCTACAGCACTACCAGCCTAAGTTTGTGCTCTCTCTACAGCATCTCCTAAAGTTTGGCTATTATCTAACATCTCATTAAATAAAGCCCCAGCAGTCATAGCTACACCAAAGAATCCACCTAACTTACCAAGTGTACCACCTAAAGTACTAAGTAAATTTCCAGAACCATTAGCATTTATGCCAACCTTACTAAGTAAACCATTAAAGTTACCTAATGAACTACCAGTAGACTAACTAGCTCCTTTTAAACTTGCTATCTCTTTTTTACAATCCTACAGCTAGCTTTTAAACTGCTGATTCTAAAGTATAATTCTAGTTACAAAATCAGCCATATATTATTTATTTTTTAATGAATATTCTTTTGCTTTCTTTCTAAGTCTTTCTATATCCTCATTACTCATACTAGTTTCCTTATTCATCTCTTCCTCATTATCCCAAGCAAATTTAATAATGTCTGTAGGATTTAGTTTCTTTTTACTATTTACCTATGCAATAATATAGGCTATCATTCTGCTTTGTTCCCAGCTATCCCTATGTTTTAAGTGCATAGATGTAATAAGTGGCTATACTTCATACATTTGCATTTTATCTAATACATAGTCTGGAGATAAGCCACACTATATTACTAAAGTCTAGTATATTTCAGTAACGGTTAAAGACTTTTTTTTTCGTCTGATTCTACTTTACTATATACATTTCTTTTTATAGCTTCATCAGTAAGGAATTGCTGGAACTATGTAAGTAAAGTAGGGTCATCATCTATATAATTAATAAACTCGTCAAATGTCATAGTGTTATCTGGATTACTTGCTAATAGGATGCAATAGAAAAATATTATTTCATCTGATAAACTTTCTATTGTAAACATCTTATTAGTAATCTACTCAAAGAGCATCAAAGCCCTAAAAGTATATTTAAGTTTATATTCTTTCTTATTTATAATCATAGTCTATTTAAAATAAGAGCCTACCCTTTATGGGTAAAAGAGTAGGCTATTAGTTAATATTAAGCTGTTGCTACTTTAGTAAGCGCACCAACTCCAGTAAATTGTACTGTAAATGTTGCGTTTTCTCCATTTGGGGCGTTTTTCTCCAAAGATGTTATAATCATCTATCCAGTATATCCATTATTAGCTTTAGGAGTCCATCCACTAGTTTTAACTGCATCTAACTTACCTTCTGCTAAGTTTGTAGAATTACCTTCTAAAGCAAATACACCAGTAATAGGCTTTCTTGCTATCATCATTCCAAACAAATCATCATAGCTAACACCTTCTGCTGTATCTGCACAAAGATTTTCACTTGAAGCAGTCCAGCTAAGTACACCTACTTCACTAGTTTGCCATTTGCCACCGCTATCTTTAGAACTGGTTTCTTTTGTATCTGCACTAATTGACAAACTATGCGATGTAGCAAATCCAATAGATTTACCACCCACAAAAAGCATCATATCACTACCTTTAATTACACTCATTTTATATTAATTTTAAATGTTAGTTTCTATATAAATGTATCTTCTAAATAATTCTCATCTGCATCATCTAAAGTAATTTCCTCTATAGTAATACCAGCATAAGAACCTCTACTATGCTCCAGTATATCCTTAACTTGTTCAGCTATTGTTATACTCTCTTCATAAGTATTAGCAGCTACTATAATATCTAAAGTAGCTAATTCTGAAAAGTTATATCTGTCCTTAGTATTAGCTGGCTCTAATCCACTACGCTTATAAACTATAAATGGAAAAGTAATGCCTTCATCAGCAACTAAAGGAAAAACTTTACTTATATTATTTTTAGCCAATATTGTATATATAGCTTTACCAATTTGTAAACTACTCATTTTTTAGATGCTATTTTCTAAATTGATTCTGATAGTAAGTTGTCTATACTACTAAATACCTAGCTTTCACTTTCTTTCTAAGCTGACTTAAAAAAGTTCTTTCCAGTAATTACACCTCTAAAACCACCTTTTCCACTTCTCTTTAAATGTCTACCTTCGTACCCAGTTATTTTATGTCCTCTGGTATATCTATCTTTTGTGCCAGATTCAAAAAACTTTGGTCTAAAATCTCCCTTTATATGCACCTTAGCTTCAGTACCATCTTTGTTTACTCTAGCTTTAATACCACTTTGTAGAGATTTACCATACTTTGTAGATTTCTTAGTGGAGTTCTTTACTATATTCTTTAAATTACTTTTAGTCTTTCTTATTAGTATCTAAGCAGCCTTTCTAAGTGCTGTTTTCATTGCTTTAGTCTAATCTTTACCAGATAAAGCAGCAAATAGATTTAACACCTAACTATCATCAAATTCAATCATTTATTAACTCTGCATTAATTAATTTAAACTACTTATGTTTATCAGTCTAAATAGATAAAATTCTATATTTCTATCCGTTCCAAATGATACGCATAAATTCTGTTACTTCGTGGTAATATCTAACTTTAAATACTACAGTATAAGTATATACTATCTCATTATTTTCATTAGCTCTATTACCATTACTATAAGTAACTCCAGCCCTAGTAGTCACAAATTCAGTCCACTTAATAGCATTAGCTCCAAATCCATTTTGCTAAGTGATTGGCTTTTCTATTTTAATTTTCTCTGTTAATAATCCAGCCTACATATTATGGTATATTATAATGTTTATAAAGTCCTAATAAATACTCCATAGTATAAGGTACTTTCATTACAGTACTATAACTTACTGGCTCTCTATTAGCATACAAATTCCCAACCATTAGTAAAATAGAATGAGTAACAGCAGATGGTAATTTACCACCTACTATTAACTCATTTAAAGCTATGTCTAAATACTAAGCTACCGAATCCTCCGCTACCTAAATAAGAGTTGTTATATAAGCATCATCATCAGTAAAACCATCATCTATATTAAGATGTTTCTTTGCTTCTTTTAATGTGACAAACATAGCTTTTACTTATTAAATAGACTATAATTACTTAATTACCTTCTTAGCAAATGCTTCTGCTCTACGTGGCTTAGCATCAAAGTAAGCATTAATTACTAAGCGTACTTTACCGCTTGCTGCTTGTGTATATGGGTCTACAGTCAAATCAATACCACCCCATTGTCCTATTACGTAATCAGAGAAATTACCTAATACCATACCTTTAGATGTACAAGCTGATGTAGAATAAACTGGAATACCGTCTACTTCTCCACCTTCCATCAAATAACCAGAAACTCCAGCTGATTTAAGAGTAGTCTTCAAAGTTGCTTTTACATTAGGTGCTACAATAAATGCAAGATTACCAGTTACGTTTTTATCTTCTAATGCTTGCTCCATATCTACAATACCTTTAAAATCTAAAGCTGTAGTATCAGCAGTTACATTATTAAATACGCCAGCTGGCTTAGTATTAGAACCAGCAGCATTACCTAAAATAGTTTTCTCCAACTCATTAGAGATAGCTCTTACAATATCATTTTTAAGCATTTCCTCTGCTGATACTGAATCTTGAATAAGGAATTGCTTAGAAACATCTATAAATGCGGTCAATCTCTTAGGCTCTAAATTAACTTCTGAAAATTTACCAGCACCATCAGTAGCAGCATCTACTTCACCAGCCCAGCCTACATTAGAACCACTATATACTGGAATAGATACATTACCTACTAAACCATTCATATAAGTAGCACCAGCCTAAGCCATTACTAAATTTGCTCTAAGTGGCTCTAAAATATTAAGTTTATCTTCTGCTACAACTTCTTGACCACTTGTAGCTACTGTAGCTTGAATATTACCTCTTTCCTCAATAGGCAAAACAATCTGACCACTATAAGATTGCCCAGCTTTACGCATTTCTGCAATACCAGCGTTTACTACTTCCTAACTTTTTTCATCCAAATTACGGTTATTTGCGATGTCATTTACTGCTTTAATCAATGAAAATTTACTCATAGTTCTTTTAATTACTTTGTTTGTTTCTTTGTTTAACTTGTTATTAATATCTCTAATTTCTTTGTCAACATCTGCTATTTGCTTACATAAATCATTGTAAGCATTTTCTTCATCTGCTGATAACTTTCTAGATTCAGATTTACCAGCTGTAAGGATATTCTTAGCTTGAATAGTAAGCTATTCCTTTTTATCCAATAACTCTAATGTGTTAGCCATTAATTTTATTTTCTAATTCTTTATAATAGTCTTCTATCTCTTTCTTTTCCTATTCTTTTAAGTTATCTAATCCTCTAGTATTTACTGATGTAGCTTCATAAGCAGCGTGATAAACTGGTGATACATCATATAGCTATTTAATATCTTTGATAGTACGTAAATAAGTACCGTCTGCTCTTTTCTCCCAGCTATCAGAACCTACAGTAAAAGCAAATGAAGATGTACTAATATCACCCCTTCTAAGCCCTTCTAATAGTTCATCACCTAAAGCAGTATTAGGAGCTTCAAAAGCATACTTTAATCCTTTATCATCTATAGTAAGTTCTAAACTTCCATTACCTTTATTACATCTGGCTAATACTCCTTTGTCCTCATTGTGATTAAGTAAACAAAGTACATCAGAATTAGCTATAACTCCTTCTAAGGCTCTACTATCTATAATCTCTTTAAATCCTCCTAAATCGTTTGATTCAGAGTTAAAAACTAAAGCATATCCTTCAACCTATCTACTTTCTGGTGTGATAGCTCTAATTTCTAAATGATTATTCCTTATTTCTTTCATTCTCTATAAAGTTATTTGCAACTGCTTTAGTAGCATTATTTAAGGTTTGTACATTAACCTATACAAAGGTACTATCTCCATCTGGTAAAGCTGGTAAATCTAATTCTTTTCTAATCTCATTAGGACTAATTACGCCAATCTAAAATAGAGTATTGTAATAGCTTGCTAATGATTGTTTATCAGCTCTTAATAATGTAGCAGTATTAAATCTAACATCTATGTTATCTCTTTCACTGGGCTTATATAATTTTCTTTCAAACTCCAGCTCTATCTTTTCCAATAAAGGAGAAAGAGTATCAGTAAGGAAAGCTAACTCTGTAGCTTCAACAGTTGAATAACTGGACTTAGATAAGTCAAATGCCTTTACCGGAGATACACCAAAAAATCTACATATATCTACTACATTAAACTATCTTGTTTCTAATAACTAAGCATCAGCTGGATTTACTGTTATAGGCTAAAATTCCATATTTCCCTCTAATACAGCTACTCCATTTGGTGTACCAGTTACTGGACTAAAAGCAGTCTGCCAGCTTGTTTTTAAGTCATTCTTTTGCTTGCTTGTTAAAGTGCTTTGTACTTTCAGTATGCCAGCTAAATTAGCACCACCTTTAAAGAATCCCTAAGCGTGGGCTTCACTGTCAGCAGATAAGCCTAATGTATTTTTAGCGTGTGCTAATGTACTAATTCCATTAATGCCATTATAGCTAAAGTTAAGTAAGTGTATCATATTACAAGCTTCAATAGCATTAGCCATACCAGTAACACTATATACTATATTATCACTAATAGTTTGTGGTTGTATAACTGTTACTAATTCTGCTGGAATATAATGTAAAGCCTTAGCATTTCCATTAATATCTCTTTCTATATAAGCATAAGCATTACCTTTTAAAAGCATACTAATAATTAAAGTTTTTATAAAGGTGAACCTAGTCATTTTATTATTAGGCTCTCTATTTAGTAAGCTATAAGTAGGATGCTCTATATATTTAATCTTATATCCGTTTTTATCTATTTTATATGGCTCTAATGGTAGCTAAGCAATACTATCAGATATTACTTCTACACATCTATAGACCGTACTAAGTAGTAATGCCTTACTTTCTGTATAACTTCCAGTACTATTATACATCAAATAATCAAATGGATTACTACGCTCTTCTATTTTTTTCTTTTTACTAAAAAGTCCCATTTATTATATATTTTTTAATATCTTTGTACAAACCAAATTCTATATATTATGCGAAAAAGAATATTTTTACTACTATTACCTTTGTGTTTAATATCTTGTGGTAGGGTAAGCCAAGAGGATTATGATTCCTTAATGTATAAGTATAATCAATTAGAAAAAGAATCTAATGATTATAAATCACAATTATCTAACTGTCAATCAAAATTAGCTGACTATAAAGAAAAGTATGAAGATTTACAAGAGCAAATAGATAACCAAACATCTTCTACTAATAATAATGCTGGACAAGTATTAGACTTAGCTACAATAAAAGTGAAAAACCTTTATAATGATGTGCTTTTTGGTAATATTAGTGGAACAGATGATTTATTACGTAGACTAGAAACCATACTAAATGATATGAATAATTAATATTATATAGTTAAAATTTCATTGCTATAATGAGGAACTGTAAGATACATTCCTAAAGCCTATATAATGGCTATTACTCCATCTATCTTTTTAGATTTAATTCCTTTATTAGGCTTAACATTCCCATTATAGTCAGATTTTAATTCAACATTTCTAAAGCACCATATAGTAATCTCATTGTTATCAATAACAGTATTACCAGATAATATTAACCGTTCTAATTCTTTTGTAGGACGGTTAAAGTTTCCCATTGTCTAAGGATATTCTTCTAATGGTAGTCCTATTTCTGTTGCGTGTATTGCCCACTAAGTAGCGTTCCATTTATCATACCCTATTTTTTGTATATTTAAGATGTTACTAGCAGCTACAATATCATTAGTAATATAATCATAGTCAGTAACATTACCAGCTGTAATAGTTATTAATCCCTACTGTTTCCAGAGCTTATAAGTTTCTCTATCTGGCTTATCTACTAAAGCAGATTCTGGCAAATAATAATCAGTTTTAAAGTAATAAATATTGTCCTTCTCAATAAGATAAGATACAGCCGTTAAATCTGATGTAGCAGATAAATCCACACCTATATAACATTCACAATCTCTAAAGTCCTCTAAATGTATATTCTTACTGGCTTTGACTATATAACTTTCTGGTAGCCAAACATCAGCAACATCACACCAAAGGTTTAAGGTTTTAGTTTTTACTCCTACTTCCTCACTAGGATTATTAATAGCACTTTGTACCTATTCTTTAATATACTTACTTGTTACAGTAACATTTAAATTTGGAGTACATTTAACCCAGTTATCTTTATCTGTCCAATCATCTTTATCATCTAAAGAATAGATAGCAATAAACATACTATCATCAGTCTTTAGTTTATTAAGTATTTCTATAGATGTACTTCTTAGCTTATAACAAGGTAAAGTTTTATCAAAGCCAGCAGTAGTAATAGTACATAAATGAGGATTATTACGCATACCCATTGATGATTTAATAACATCCCTAACCTTACTATTCTTTGCAGCGTGGTATTCGTCGATAAGTCCAAAGCTGGCATTAAATCCATCCAGTTTAGAATCATCAGCAGCAAATACTTTCAGCTTAGAATTATTTAAAGCAAACTATACATTATCTCTATAAGGCTTTAAATACTTTCCTTTAGGGTCTAACTATTTACTAAAGCTGCTGCAAAATTCAAATGCAATTTTAGCCTATTCTTTACTGTTAGCAGCTAAATCTACTTCTGCTCCATCTTCTCCATCAGCTATTAAATAATAAAGACATAAAGCAGCTGCTAAAGCTGTTTTACCATTCTTTCTACTTACTTCTATATAAGAGCTGGTAAAACGTCTGGTATTTCCATCTGTCCAGTACCAACCAACTATATTAGCTATTATAAACTGCTGCCAGTTCTCCAGCTTAAAATGCTTTCCACTGGATTTACCCATAAAGTGTTTAAGAGTGCCTATAAAATTAATAGCTTTATCTACTACAGATTCATTAAAATAAATATCCATCCTCTATAAATCATCCTAAAATCTCTAGCAAGCTAACTTTATAAGCTCTCCAACAACAATTTTACCATTAAGTACATCTTCTACATAATGGTAATATCCTTTCATAGTTAATTAAACCATTTAATTATAGTATCACCTTTAAAACCTTTCTCCCAGATAAACCATCCATAAGCAATAGCACTGTTATTTTTATAGGTTTCAAAATCTCCATTTTTAGCGCAATTTAATCTACTGCTACTAACATATAATACTTTAGGTGGGTATTTCTAAAATAGTAGTTTTCTTTTCTTTCCTTCTAGAAATTGAATTTTAAGAAACATAGCTACTTTATTTCCTTCTGGTATAATATCTAATGCTTTTTCTATAAATTGCTAAGCATATTTATAAGGAGGATTAGTAATAATATCTCCTTTCCATAATTCAGTATTTGTATCAGCTAAAAAGTCTTTAATTTCTATTCCTTTTACCCTTTCTATCAGATCTGAACAACGTACATTATAATCACTATCTTTTAATACATTTGCTATATGATTCTAACCGCAAGCACACTCCCAAATATCTTTATTAAACTTCTCATATTTTAATAACTCTATTATGGCTTTTGGCTCTGTTGCATAAAAATCATTCTCTTCTCTTTTTCCTTCTGAATGATTTGAAGCTCCTAATGTTGTAAATATGTTATTACTCATTATCTTACCTCTTTACACTATTTTATTCCCTTTATTCTCTAAAGGGCTATTTGTTGATATGTTATTTCTTTCTCTATTCCGATGTAATTTCTTTCATTACTTACAGCAGCTACACCAGTTGTGCCAGTTCCACTAAAAATATCTAATATGGTAGCACCTTTATAAGTAAGCATTTTTATTAATCTGTTAGGTAGCTCTACTGGAAACATTGCTGGATGCCTAAAATCCTTTTGCTTTTTCTCTGGAGAAAATACCCATAATCCATTACTATAATTTATAAATTCATCTTTAGTAATAGTAGACTCACCTCTATTATTTAACTTCTTTGTCTTTCCAAATATTAGTATATATTCAAATCCTCTAGGAAATGATGGTGAAGATGCACTTAGATAAGAACCCCAAGCAGTTCTATTACTCATAGTATTTTTATTCCATATAATAGTAGATAGTGGTATAAATCCAATATCTTTTAATATCTAAATAAAATCAGAATGAGTTGTTATTGCTCCATTTTTTCCATCCCCTATATTAATACAAATTCTCCCATCTTCTGTTAGTACCTTATAGCAAGTTGTAAAAACTTCTCTCATCCATTTTAGATACTACTCATAAGGTAAATTATCATTTGTAGATAAGTAACCATCCTTCTTATATTTATTATTTCCTAAATCTACATTGTATGGTGGAGAAGTAATAATTATATTAACAAATGTACCTTCTTTAATAAGGAGATTCATTTTATCAATACAATCTCCAGTTAGTAAACGTACATTCATTATCTTATCTCCTTATTATTCTTTACAAATTGTTCTAATGGTGATAACTCACCATCAACATTATCTATCTGTGGAAACTTAGCTCTAGATTTAGCAGTTAATCCAAATTCTGTCATTACTTTCATAGCTTGAGTTTGTGCATCTTTTGCTACCTTAATAAGTGGATGCTCTGATATATTACCCCTATCACTAGTAACAGTTAAACCATCTTTCTGGAGCTGTTTATTTGCTACTATAAAGGTATTATAATTATGTGCTAGCATATTTAAAGCAGCCACATCTACATCTTCCATTACACCGTTATCAGTAAGCATAGCTATTACATCTTTCATATAATCCCTAGCTTCCTTTTGTAAGTGTGTGGGCATTGTAAATTTACTCATAGCTTTTTCCTTTCTACTGATAACTCATTTAATTTGTCCTAATAATCTAAATAAATCTAACTATCTTCTAAATCCCATAGGTAAGCTAAATTAGCTATACCTTCTGCATTAACTAAGGTTTCAGCCATCATTTTAGTAAGCTGTTCTACCTTCGTATCATTAGTTTTTATAAATTTGTCTATTCTCATATTTCAATCTATTTAATAAGTTTAGTCCTCCCATTCTGTTCCGCCCAGAATCCCACTCTTTTAGAGAAAGTTATGCTACTATTACACCATAGGAGATAATTCTTTAACAACAGCATCTAAATTTAGTCCGTGTGTTGTTCCGTTTCTATGTAAATAAGAATGATGCTACTTACATAATGCTACAAGATTATTAGCATCATAAGCTACTTTTAATCTCATATTCCCAGAGTAATTAGTGAAGCTATCCTTATGATGTATATCTTCTGCTGGAGTAGTTTTACCTAAAGCTAAACAAATCTCACAAAGTGGATGCTACATTATATAAGATAGTCTTAACTTTTTCCACTATTTACTCTAATAAATATCAGTTCTCTATTCCTTATTTACCTATCTGTTTTTCTATGTATGTGATTTCTTTAAATAAGGCATAATTAATAGTATTATCTATTAGTAAATTAACTGTTACAATAATAGTATTATAAAATCTGATTCCAAACAGTGTTAACATTAATTTTTAAGGTTCTACTGTAATTAGTGTGAGTTAACATATGTCTAGCCCACCATAGAAGAATAGAATCGCTATCCGATAGCGTTCGGCAGTACCATATCCTCTGCCG
>QWCI01000274.1_pt1 | contig 23063 bp, 18 predicted proteins | sample 1972541 | NCBI WGS metagenome assembly QWCI01 (sample SAMN09866712, study PRJNA288562) | Human oral metagenome isolate term3_saliva, whole genome shotgun sequencing... | isolation source: mouth | host: Homo sapiens | place: USA: California | reverse complement strand
ATCATACCAAGAGGAGATTTCATAATACATTCTTCCGGAAAATTCTCCCACCATGCGTTGAAAAAGTTCCTTATAGGAAGAAACTTTTTTCCCCAGAAAGCGTCTTCCGAGAGAAGTGAAAATCCCGCAGTACATTTCCTTTGCAAAGCTCACACTAAGAGGAAGGCAGATTCCCGGAAAGCTTTCGGAGATATTGCTGTTGTCTAAAATTCGAATGGGAAGATGTGTGTCTAAAGTAGTGATTTCTCTGGCCTGTAATATGTAAATCTTCCCCCCTTCTATGGCAAATTCTATATCCATGGGTTTTTGAAATAACTGCTCGATTCTTTCCCCTAAGGTAAACAAGCTTTTCAGCTCTTCCTCTTCCAGCCCTAAGCTCTGACTCTTCTGCAGGCTTCCTTCCGAAGCTAAACTTTTACTTTTCTCTTCCTCCTTTTCAGGAGAAAAACCTGCACCGTGCCCCTCTAGGTACAAACATTCCCCCGGAAAATAGTGGTAGGTCAGTACATTTTCCTGATCCTCCACTACCTTATCTCCGAGACCCTGTCCGAGAACCGCCACCATTTCGCTGAGAAGTCCTTTTGGATTTTTTGTAAACAGGACACCGGATTTTTCCGGAAACAGCATTTCCTGAATGATGACAGTTTCTACTGATGATTCTACTTTTCTCTGTTCTGTTTTTTTCTGTTCCACTTTTTTCTGTTCTACTTTCTCCTGCAGTTCTGCTTTCTCCTGCAGTTCTGCTTTTCCCTGCTTTTGGGAACAGTATTCTTCCTTCCCCCTATTCGCCTTTTCTTTATAATCCAGGTTTCCGGCGTAGGACGCAAAAACTTCCTGCACCGCTTCCTCCACCTTCTCTCTTTTTACATTTAAACGCGTCAAAAACTGCCCTGCAAAGGAATGCTCCCCGCCGTCTTCTGCGGAAAAATTGGAGCGAACGGCAAAGAATTCCTTTTCGGAAAAAGAAAGTTTCACTTCCTCCTTTTCCGAAAGCACGATGAATTTTGGCACAGGAAAGCCCTCCGCCGCTAAGATTCCCAAGTTCTTTGCCTTCATTTTATACTCTCTATTCTCTCTGCCTATTCGGCTTATTTTCTAAAATATAACAACTTATCTTACCGTGAATCCCAAAGAAATACCATAGCTACCTGTGTAGAAGTTTAGGTAATTATCCCTCTTTATTTACTGCATCTAATTCATACGCTTGAAAAGCTTTCCATTTCATCTTTCATGGATTATAGTAAGTTTTTTCTATTTTATACTTTAAATATTAAAAATATTTTGTTATTATTAATGAAATATGAACTGCAATTCACCATTCTACTTATGTAAATTTGCATAAGTTCTCATGACAGAAAGGAGTTTGTATGAGAAAATCGTTCGTGAAACTCGCTCTTGCACTTGGTTGTGCCCTATTCGGAATACTTTCTCTCACTGCCTTTACCGGCTTTGCCAAAAATTATAATGACGAAGTGCAGACCTGGCAGATGTTATCCCGTCGCTGGGACGAAACTCTTTTACAGGCACGTGAAGAGGAGTTTATCAAGGCCATTAAAGAGCAGAAAGGAATCGAAGACTTTATTGTTCCGGATATTGCAGAAGAAGAAAAAGAAGTAATCCGTAATTTCTTCCGAAGCTTTGAAGGAAAAAAAGACATCCGCTATATCTACAGTAAGATGCCGATACTCCACCGTGTAAGTGGGACCGATGAATACAATGATCTTCGTGGCATCATGGAATTAAAGTTTCAGGTTACGGAACGATCAAACAAAGTGACTGAGCATACCGTTCTTATGAAAATGGCACAGCTTGGGGATGCACAAGCGCAGAAGTGGAAAATCATCGGGATTCTCTGGCAGGATCAGTTGGAAAAGCCAAGACGAGGAGAAGAAGTTTGTATCATGACTACCGATGCCGGTGTAATTAAATTGCGTCTCTTCCCTAAGAAGGCTCCCATTGCCGTACAAAACTGGATTACGCTCTCCAAGCAGGGCTTCTATAACGGAACCCCCTTTGCCAGAGTCATCAAGGACTATGTTATCCAAGGAGGAGCCTTGGACGGTTCCGGAGACGAATCGAAATCCAGCTACAACGGTTTCTTCCAAGATGAGGTCAATATGGAACTCCACAACTTTAATGGCGCCCTCTGCTTGGGAAATAACGGTCCCCATACAAACGGAAATCAGTTCTATATCGTGCAGTGTAGTAAAGTGCGAAATGAAGCCTCCCTTCCTATTATCTCCTTCCCGGAAAATGTAAAGGCAAAGTACAGGGAAGTCGGCGGGATCCCCGAATTAGACGGCCGCTATACTGTACTCGGGCAGGTTTATGAAGGAATGGATGTTGTTGAAAAAATCGCCTCACAGGAAACCAACGAGGACGATGCACCGGTGTCGAATCCCATCAATATTCAAAGCATAAGATTTCAAAAGTATTGATTCAGTAAAGAGATACCGCAAGCCACTTGAGCAATAGTCTTTAAGAATTGCAAATACACCGGCGGCAATCCTCCGGTGTATTTCTATATACAAGCTATATTTTTTCCTTTTGAAAACGCAGCTATTCATGCATCATAAAAAACCATAACATTTTTCATGATATTCGCAACATTTTGCCATGTCAAAAGTACTTTCATTGCCTATAATACAAGGCATAGGGGAAGATTTTTAGAGATTTTCCAAGTCAGTATAGAGAATATAAAACACTTTCTAAGAGTGGAATGAAGGGTCAATTTTTCAGCAGGATCGAAGTCGTATTGCTATCATCAAGAGGATTTCAGACAAAAAGCAAACTTCTCTTGTAACAAAAATGAAGATACAGAGTGGACCTTTATCCATTCTTTTTCTTGTACAAAAATTTACAGAAGATACAAAAGGAGGCATTTTATGAAAAAGTACGCGTTAACCCTTGGGCTTTCCATCTTGGCCCTCGCAGCATGCGGGAAGCAGGCTGAGCAGGCAGACAGCAAGCCTGATAGCCAGCAGGCTGATGAGACCACTATGGCTGCTGAGGATTCCCAGACATCCGATTCCGGAACCACTCTTTCCGTGCAGATTTGGGATCCAAACCAGGAACCCGGCATCCAAGAAATCATGGACGATTTCACAAAGGAGACAGGTATCAAAACAAAAATTTCCGTTGTTCGTTGGGCAGATTATTGGACCGCAATGGAAGCCGCTGCACAGGGGGGACAGCTACCGGATGTATTCTGGATGCACTCCAATGAATCCGAGCGTTATATGAGTAACGATATGCTTCTTGATTTGACCGATCAAATCAAAAATTCCGAAGTCATTCAGACAGAGAACTATCCTGAGGATATCTGGGGACTTTATAGCTATGAAGGTAAGAATTACGCTGTACCGAAGGATATCGATACCATTGCTCTTTGGTATAACAAAAAGATGTTTGATGAAGCAGGACTGGACTATCCTACCGCAGACTGGACTTGGGATGATTTAACCGATGCCGCTCGTAAGCTGAAGAAAGAGGACGGATCACAGTACGGTCTTTGCTTAAAGCCGGACAACGACCAAGCCGGATACTACAATATGATTTTAGACAGAGGCGGCTATATCTTAAATGATGATAAGACCAAGTCCGGATACGATGATCCAAAGAGCATCGAAGCCATGAAATATGTAGAAACTTGGATTAAAGAAGGTCTGATTCCTTCTGCAGAGACTATGGCTGAGAACTCGGAGGATGTACTTTTCCAGTCCGGCAAGTCTGCAATGTGCTTCCAGGGATCTTGGATGATTGCCGCACACAAGAATAATGAATACAGTTTGGCCAATGCAGACTGCGTCGAACTTCCGAAGGACAAGGTTACCGGAAGAAGAGTTTCCATCTACAACGGCTTAGGTTGGGCTGCTGCAAAGAATACCGAGCATCCGGAAGAAGCATGGAAGCTGATTGAATATCTCGGTTCCGAGAAGGCACAGAGAAAGCAGGCAAGTCTTGGTGTAACCATGTCCGCTTACAAGGGCACATCCGACGAGTGGGCAAAGAGTGCTCCCTTTAATTTACAGGCATATCTCAACATGATGGACGATATGGAGATTCTTCCGTATTCCAGAAGCACCATTGCATGGGAAGACGTCAACACACAGCTGGTAACCAAAGTGTATACCGGAGAGCTGACCATGGAAGAAGCTTGCAAGCAGATGGCAGCGCAGATGAATGAGAAACTCGCTGAAGAGCACAAGTAATAGGTCATTTTTGAGAGAGCTGTGAATACAAGTATCGAAAGACTGTGTTTCACAGCTCTCTTTTAAAGGAGTAGTCATGGCTGGACAGAAAAAAGGAATATTTTCCTTTACAAGCAGAGAAAAAAACGAGTTCCTTTGGGGTTGGCTCTTTATTCTCCCAACCGTACTCGGCTTAGTTGTTTTAAATATTATTCCCATCATCAACACGATTATCCAAAGCTTTTATAAAGCAGGAGATTTCGGAAAGGGAAATATCTTTGTAGGCTTTAAAAACTATCAGAATGTCTTTTCCGATGCAGAGATTTGGCAGGCATTGTGGAATACGGTACGCTACGCCTTGGTGGAGGTTCCATTTTCCATTGTTATTTCTCTGCTCCTAGCTGTCTTATTAAATAAAAAAATAGCAGGAAGATCCTTATACAGAACAATCATTTTCCTTCCTATGGTTGCCGCTCCCGCTGCGATCGCCATGGTTTGGAGATGGCTGTATAATTCGGACTTCGGCTTAATCAACCATATATTACACCTAAGAATCAGCTGGATCAGCAATCCCAAGTTCTCTCTTTACAGTATTGCCATCATCGGAATCTGGTCTATCCTGGGATACAACATGGTTCTTTTCTTAGCAGGTTTACAAGAAATACCGGGAGACTACTATGAAGCGGCGGAGATTGACGGCGCTACTGCCGTGACCTCCTTTTTCCATATCACTTTACCGCTTCTTTCTCCAACCATTTTCTTTGTACTGGTTACGCGTGTCATTGCCTCCTTACAGGTCTTTGATTTAATTTACATGATTATGGATAAAACAAATCCGGCCCTCAATAAAACCCAGTCTTTGGTTTATCTTTTTTACAAATATTCCTTTGTAAATAAAAATATCGGATATGGCTCTACTATTGTTGTCGTCCTCATGTTCCTGACTCTGCTGGTCACAGTATTACAGATGATCGGACAGAAAAAATGGGTCATTTATAATTAGGAGGGAAGATGGAAAGTTTAGAAAGAAAAAGAAAAATCTCAAAAATCATCGTCCATTCGGCTTTGATACTCGTCTCCATCACGATGCTTGTTCCCTTCTTCTGGATGGTTTTAACTTCTTTTAAAACAGCTACCGAAGCTACCTCCGTCAATCCTTTTGTCATTTTTCCAAAACAATGGAGAACCGATGCCTTCAAAACCGTTTTCCGCAATATGAATTTTTTTCTATTGTACAGAAATACACTCCTCTTGATTCTCTTTAGGGTGATCTGTGCAATAGTAACTGCAACACTTGCCGGCTATGCCTTTGCAAGATTGCATTTTCCCGGAAGAGATCTGGCATTTTCTCTGGTTCTTTTTCAAATGATGGTGCCGAATCAGGTTTTTTTGATCCCGCAATATCTGATGGTTTCCAAACTGGGAATGTTAAATACTATTTTTGCTCTGGTCTTTCCCGGCATGGTTACCGCCTTCGGAACCTTCCTTCTGCGTCAGGGCTTTATGACTCTGCCGACCGACTTGGAGGAGGCCGCAAGACTGGACGGATGCAATATAGGACAGTGCTTCTTATTTGTCATGATGCCCCTTATGCGTTCCAGCATGGTGGCTCTGGGTATCTTTACCGCACTTTTTGCTTATAAAGATCTGATGTGGCCGTTAATTGTCAACACGGATAAGGATATGCTGGTTCTCTCCTCTGCCTTGGCCAAGATGCAGGGACAGTATGTGACAAAATTCCCGGAGCTCATGGCCGCCTCATTGATTGCCTGCCTTCCTATGATTATTTTATATGTCTTCTTCCAAAAGCAATTTATCGAAGGAATTGCAACCAGTGGAGGAAAATTGTAGTAAGGCCACTATACTTCCCATCCATTTCTTATAAGAGAGGGATAGGCATTTTATAAAAGGAGCACACAATGAATTTTGCAATTGTATTTCATAAAGAAGAACGTGTTTTTCACCTCTATAACGAAGAAATATCCTATATTATGCGGATTATGGAAAATGAGCAGTTGGAGCATCTGTATTATGGAAAGAGAATCCCTGACAGAGAGGGATTTTCCTTTCTGCACGAGGAGGCCGGAAGGTCACAGATGAGTGTATGCGTTCCCGAACCGGGACTTCTTTCCATGCATTACAGTGCGCAGGAATACCCTTCTTACGGCACAGGAGACTACCGAAGTCCGGCCTTTAGCATTTTGCAGGAAAATGGTTCCCGTGTATCCGATTTTAAATACCGTTGTCATGAAGTAAAAAGCGGAAAGCCCTCCTATCTTCCACTCCCCATGTCCTATGTGGAAAAGGAAGAGGAAGCATTGACTCTCGATATTACGTTATTTGACTCGCTCTCCCAAACAGAAATGGTTTTGGAATATACCCTGTATCGAGATTATCCCATACTCTGCCGAAACGTTCGTTTTACGCAGAAGGGAAAAGAGAGGATATTCCTGGAAAGAGCCATGAGTATGAGTCTGGAGTTTATGGACAAGGATTTTTCTCTTTTGCATCTTTCCGGTGCCTGGGGAAGAGAACGTTATCTTAAGAAAAGAAAGCTGGAAATGGGAATCCAAAGCATACAAAGTTTGAACGGAACCTGCTCAGGAGCAGAGCACAATCCTTTCATTGCACTTTTAAGAAAGGGAGCGGATGAAGATCAGGGAAAAGTATATGGATTCAATCTGGTTTACAGCGGTAATTTCCTCTCTCAGGTAGAAGTTTCCACCTTTGAGATGAGCAGGGTTATGCTCGGCATAAATCCGGAGCATTTCTCCTACTGCCTATGTGAAGGAGAATCTTTCCAAAGCCCGGAGGTCATTCTGGCATTCAGCGACAAGGGCTTAAACGGACTCAGTCAAGCGTACCATCGTTTTATGAAGAATCGTCTGATGAGCAGCGCTTGGAAAAACCGTGAACGCCCTATTCTCCTCAATAACTGGGAAGCGACCTTCTTTGATTTTAACGAAGAAAAAATTCTGCAGATTGCTAAAAAAGCTAAAGAAGTCGAAGCAGAGCTTTTTGTTTTGGATGATGGCTGGTTCGGAAAACGAAATGATGATTACCGGGGACTTGGAGATTGGGATGCCAACTTAGAAAAGCTTCCCGGCGGAATAAAGGGATTATCGGAAAAAGTCGTGGCCATGGGCTTAGATTTCGGTCTTTGGTTTGAGTTGGAAATGATCAATATGGATTCCGATTTATACCGTGCGCATCCCGACTGGATTATCAATGCGCCGGGGCGTTTCCCCTCTCACGCAAGACACCAGCATGTTCTGGACTATTCCAGAACAGAAGTCGTGGACTATATCTATGAAAAAGTAGCTAAAATCCTTCGCGAATCGAAAATTTCCTATATCAAGTGGGATATGAACCGTTATATGTCGGAGCCTTACTCTGCTGCTCTTCCGCCGGAAAGACAGGGAGAAATGATGCATCGTTATATCCTTGGTGTATACGATCTATACCATCGCTTGACTACGGAATTTCCGGATATCCTCTTTGAATCCTGCGCCAGTGGCGGTGCACGCTTTGATGCCGCCTTACTCTATTACGCTCCGCAAGCCTGGTGTTCCGACGACAGTGACGCGGCAGAAAGGGCAAAGATTCAGTATGGCAGCTCCATCGCTTATCCCATTGTAAGCATCGGAGCACATGTATCCGCTGTGCCGAATCAACAACTTTATCGAAATACTCCGCTGGAAACCCGTGCCAATATGGCTTATTTCGGAACATTTGGTTATGAACTTGATCTAAATCTTCTTTCTCCTACTGAGATCGAAGAAGTTAAGAGAGAAATTCTCTTTATGAAGGAGCACAGAAGACTCATACAGATTGAGGGAGATTTTTACAGGCTACTTTCTCCCTTTGAAGGAAATGAATGCGGCTTTTCTGTTGTATCCCCCGACAAAACTGAAGCTATTGCCATGTATTTCCAAAAGCTGAACTTTGTAAATGCCTCTTGGATTCGCTTTAAGCTAAAAGGGTTGGAGGAAAATAAACTATACCGGATTAGCTCCAATTTAAATCCATCTTTGGAGAGAAAAGAAGCCACTGTCCTCCATGCAGGCTATAATCTGAAAGACAAAGAATTATCGTATGAAGCTTACGGAGCAGAGCTTATGGAAATCGGTATTCCCATTGCCAGAGAAGATTTAAGCAGGAAGGGTGGAGATTTTGCATCTTTACTTTTCCTCATTAAAGCAATATAAGTAAACAAGAAGCTGAATTTGTTTTCTATCTTGGATAAAAAACAAGCGTATTCAACGAGTGGTGCCGAAATAGCGGTTCCACTCGTATTTTAAAAGCAATATGCACAATGTCGAAACACATCATGGAGCAGTCTAAAGAAAATGAGAAAAACAAGAGAAAATTCTCTCTCCGGAGATGTTCCCTTCTTAGAGGGTGAAAAACAATATATTAATTTTCAGGATGCAGAATGCAAGGCTTCAGACTTGCAGCTTATGTACTGCGGAAAAGAACGCTGCCATCCCGGGCATAAGTATGGCCCGAACAAAAGGGATGTGTACCTAATTCATATTGTCTATTCCGGATCGGGAACACTTTGTGTGAACGGTGAACTCTACCAACTTTCTGCCGGAAATGCATTTCTTCTCTACCCTCATACCCTTGCTTGGTATGAAGCCGATCTAAAGGATCCTTGGTCTTACTTCTGGCTGGCATGTAGAGGAATCGATGCAGATTCCTTCTTGTCCGATGCCGGCTTTAGTCCCGCAAAGCCCGTTCGCATCGTGCACAATGTGCAAGATCTTCTCCAATACATTAATAAGATTTTAGATAAAAAAGAATTCAGCTTAGAGCATCAGCTCTCGCGTGTAGCTTATCTTCATCTTTTCTTTGCCAATCTTATCCGAGATAAAGAAAGTGATGAGGTAAAGGGTCTAAAGCAAACAAAGAAATTACGAAGTCTGAGTCATGATGTGCGTGAATACATCGACGAACACTACGGTGAGGATCTCAGCATTCAGTTTCTTGCAGAAAAAATGGGAGTACACCGTGCCCATCTTTTTAACAGCTTTAAGATGGATACGGGGTATTCTCCCAAAGAATATCTACTTTATGTCCGTATGCAAAATGCCAAATCGATGCTTCGGAGGACAAAGCGTTCCGTAGCGGAAGTCGCTTTTCAGGTCGGCTACCATGATCCTCTGAGTTTCTCCAAGATTTTCCGAAAGAAAATAGGTATGAGTCCACTCCAGTACCGCAGTATGAAGGAAGAGCTTCTCTACAATCGGGAAACCGGAGAATATTTGAAGCACCTTTATTCTTAGGACATGGACTTATTGTGCAAGTTCTATTGCTTTAAGCATCTGTTTATGAAATTTTGAACTTAATTCTTCTTCCCTCTTAAAGCAAACGCAATTATCGGGAAGAGGATGTATCCGAAAATCATGGCAACGATAGCATAGATGTTTGGCTCTACCACACCGTCCTTTGCAATACTGAACTGTCCGACCCAGTTAAATTGGCTGAGAAGGAAAATCGTAAGAGCAATGGCAAGTACGGAAACCGGAACATCCAAAATAAAATTCTTAATCGGCTTTTCGATGATTTCTCCCTTTTGTTTTCCATAGAAGAAGTACATCACGGCAAGGGGAACCAAAAGGAACTGTACGAAACGGGCAATAGAGCTGATAATCATGATGCCCTTCATATCATAGTGGAAGGCCATCGGAATCATAATCGCAAAAACCGTACTGAAGATAAAGGACGGATAAGGGAAGCCTCCCTTCGTTCTCTTTGCAAACAATTCATTTACCTGTCCGTCCTTCGCCATAGCTTCCAAGAGTCTCGGCGTATGGAAAGAAGCTGCAATATTGATGCCGAACATGGAAACGAAAGCACCCAGAACGATAGTATTCTGTAAAATCGGACTATTAAAAACATCGGCTAAAACCACGACATTCTTGGACTCAAGAAGTGCAATCGGATTCAACCTCATCGAGACAAAAACAATACCGAGATAGATTACCGCAATCAGGAAAATGGACAAGGGAAGCGCCTTCGGAAGATTCTTCTCCGGACTTTCCATGTCGGAGGAACCGCTGGCTACCCCTTCAAATCCCGTAAAGGCATAGAACGCCGCAATAATCGCGGTAACAAAGGACTTCGTGCTGATTGCCGGTACTGTTCCGCTGCTGTTACCGGGAACAATAAGAGAAAGTTCTGCCGCAGACTTTTGCTGTAAGAGGAAGAAAAGTCCCGCAAGGATGGTCAGAGCCAAAGCAAGAACCTTTCCCAAAGTGGAGATATTGGATACCCATGCAAGTACCTTTAAACCAAATAAATTGATGATAAACAAAATAAACATAAGGCAAAGGAAGCCCGCAGTTACCAATTGGAAGTTCGCCGTATCCATTCCCAATATTTGCAAAACCGTCTTAACCACACCGGTCGCCATAACGCCCCAAGCAATACTTGCGGAAACGAAACGGGTAATTCCGATATACAGACCGGCATTTTCCCCGAAAGCAGCACCCACGTAGGCGTATGCCGCACCGCTCTTTACCACATAACGGGATGCGGAAGCAAAACTCAAAGCAAGAACTGCCGCAAAGGCGGCTGCACAAAGATAAGCTACAGGTGCGAAAGATCCCACCTGCTTCACTACCGAACCCGGAGAAAGGAATATTCCGGTTCCGATAATGGAGTTAATTGTTAAGAGTACGATAGACCAAAATCCTAATTTTTCTGTTTTACTCATTGATTCCCCTTCCCTCTACTTAAGTGACCGAAGCGCAAATCCTCCTGATTAGTCTGTACTTCGGACTATCTTTTCCCTAAAAAACTTTATATGACCGGATATGCTATCCGAAAGTCTCTTTCAAGCAAGATTACTTTTTCCCCTGATACTCTTTAGCAGCAGAAACCAATGCCGAAAAAATCTTTCGCATATCCTCTTCCTTTTCCTGCAACATTTCCGGGTGGAACTGGACGCCGACAGCGAAAGGATAATTTTTCACTTCAATCGCCTCGATTACCTCATCTAAGGCCTTTCCCGATATCGCTACCTTTTCCGAAACAGACTTCACTGCCTGATGATGAAAACTGTTTACCCGAATCTCCTCTTTACCGAGAATTTCATGAAGTCTGCTACCGGCCTCTATGCTAACCGTATGTGTCGGGATACTCGGGCCGTGCCCCTGGGAGTGCTTAAAGCTTTCTGTATCTTTCAGAGAAAGATCCTGATAGAGCTTTCCACCTTCGGAAACATTCATAAGCTGATATCCGCGACAAATTCCTAAAATCGGAAGCTTCCGCTCCTTTGCGAGGCGATAGAGCAAAAAGTCAAACTCATCTCTCTCCGGACAGATATCCTGTAATTTCTGATGAGGCTCCTCCTGATAACGAATCGGGGCGATATCATGTCCCCCGGAAAAAATGATTCCGTCCAATAAGTCCAAAGTCTGTCTTAAATTCTCTTCCGAAGCATCCATCGGAATCATAATCGGAACTCCTCCTGCTGCAATCACAGAAGAAACATAATCTTTGTTAACATAAATCCTCTCATATCCGGGGAATCCACCCCCCTGATCCACAATTACACTTGTGGAAATACCGATTACAGGTTTTTTCATAAAATCTCCCTTTCTCTTAATACGCTGACACAACGACCATAATTTAACTTTGCTAAGATATTATGCCATAAAAAGGAGGTTTTGAAAAAGGGGAAATATTCACTTTTGTTTAATAGCTTAAAGATTCTTATCTTTCCGATTTCCCCGCTTCAAATAATTGAACATGCTTCCAGCACTGAAGCTATGTCCAACATTTTAGCTGCAGCTCTATTAAACAAAAATGAAAAATATTTGTTTTTGTTTAATAGACTTGCTATACTATCTTTCAGTGAGGTAAAAATCTATGAAGCTTATTGAAAGAACATCTTATCTTGAAAAACTGATAAAAGTTTATGGAACTCCGGATATAAAAGTGATAACAGGTGTCCGAAGAAGCGGAAAGTCTAAGCTTATGGAGTCCTTTCACCATTATATTCAAAAAAATCATCCGGAAGCAAATATTATTCATATCAATCTTATTCTTACCGAGTATGAAACTTTACTGGAATACCATGCACTCAACAACTATGTAAAAGATCATTATGTTCCGGAAAAAGAGAATATTCTTTTAATCGATGAAGTGCAGATGTGTCGAGGATTTGAAAAAGCTATCATCAGTTTTCATAGTGAAGAAAAATACGATATCTATATTACCGGTTCAAATGCGTTCTTATTAAGCAGCGATTTGGCAACCCTTTTTACAGGTAGAACCTTCCGAATAGAAGTATATCCTTTTTCATTTAAGGAATTTTGTACTTATTACGAGATCACAGACAAGCAGCAGGCATTAAATCAATATATAGTTGAAGGAGGTATGGCCGGTTCCTATGTTTATAAAGACGAAAATCTTAAATTGAATTATCTGAAGGATGTCTATAATACCCTCATTTTAAGAGATATTGTCCAAAAATTCAAAATCAGAAAAACCATTCTGATTGAACGTGTCTCAGACTTTTTGATGGATAATATTTCAAATATATCGTCCGCCAGAAGTATAAGCACTGCCGTTTCAAAATCCGATATTAGTTCTTCCAATGCCACTATCGGCTCCTATATGAAGTACTTATGTAACGCATATGCTTTTTATAAAGTGAGAAAATATGATATTCGAGGAAAAAAATATCTTTCTTCTTATGACAAATACTATCTAAGTGACCATTCTTTTCGTTATGCCTTTCTGGGTAAAAGAAATATGGATTATGGCAGAACCTTAGAAAATATAGTAGCAATAGAACTACTCCGTTCAGGCTATGATATTTATGCCGGTGCTCTCTATAAAAAGGAAATAGACTTCGTCGCCATGAAAAGAAGTGAAAAAATCTATATTCAGGTCTCAGATAATATAGCAGAAAACAAAACATTGGATAGGGAACTTGCCCCTTTAAAAGCAATTAAAGATGCCTATCCTAAGGTAGTACTGGCAAGGACAGGGAACCCGCAATATGATATCGAAGGTATTCAAGTAATAGATATTGCAGAATGGCTCCTTATGAAAAAAGAAGATTTTTGTTCGATGTAACTGACAAAAATCTTCTTTTTGTATAATTTGACAACCATAATGAGCATTGCATGAATGTTTAAGTCGTGATTCTTTGGCAAAGGGTTTGTTCAAACTGCGGATAGCCGGCTCTGAGTATCAGATGTAGTGGCTCCAATTTATCAGAACGGCTCTGACACTACGTAAGAATCAAATTTTTTAACTTCCACTATTTTATCCCTTCCAACTCTTTTACGTACTGAACAAACTTCTGAATAGTCCAGATACGTTCCTGTTTATCACGCGGATAAGTCGATATGTATCGTTTGGGTACAACAAGAATAACTCTTTCTGTCTGCATCTCATCCATCTGCGCCGATGAAATCCCTTGCTGAAGAGTACATAAATACTTATTCCGGTCTCGAAGTCTGTCGGCTTCATTTAAGACCTGTCTCCATCTATCTTTACATGTTGTTTTGGCTGCAAGAGTGCATAAGTTTTCAATAGAAAAAGCCTGATTATGATATTCTTCTATGGACGGAAAGATAAAATCCGGTTTTTTGTTTCCCTCAGTAATCCCCTGCGCCGTATAACGAATATGATTTCCGTCAAAAATCGCGGATAGATGATGTTCAAGGCTCTTACCCGCTCGACTTTTTCTTCTATTTAGAACCTGATTAGCCATAACTATAAAGTCATCCACAGAGCTAAAACCATTCTGTATTTTATTCCCGTATCTTACCTGTTCCAATCTTCTAAAAAGCTTATATTCCTCATCAGTCCAGTTCAGTAGAAGTTGATCAGGATTCGATAAGATAAGGTGCTCATCATTTCTCACCGCATATTCAATCAATCGTGCTGCATGTGACATGGTTTCTGATGATGGAAAATCCTCTTTGAGACCTCTGATAAATTGATCAATCTCTGCTTTTTCCTTTATCTCAGGACTCATCTGATTCATTTCAACCGGACGATTTGTTTCTGCAGGACTTAATCCAAATGCCTCAAGATATTGATTAATCTCCTCTTCTGTATTGAAAACATATCCCTGATAATCTTCGTCTGTATCCTTGACAAGAACAAATAATGCTCCTGTATATTCAGAGCTTAGCAGAGGAAACCCTCGTCCAAACCTCGTAATACGAAGCTCATTTTTACTTTCATACCAAGTAAAGCAACTCTCTGTTGAAAAATCTTCCTGCCATTTGATATGCACATATTTTTTTAGTATATGGTTATCTTTAAGTTCTCTTTCCGTAAATAGCATAAATCGAGCGGACTTCGACACAAGTATGCCGGATTGATGCCCACCAGTTTCTCCGCTATCGTTAGCCGAAAGAAATTTACAAAATGCACCTCGACTATGTAAGCTGGCTTCAATCGCTTTAAGCACATGACTATCTTCCATCACAGGCCATCCTTTCGTGCTCGTTTAATTCAATCATATAATCCAGTTCCCTTATTCTGTTTACTATCAGCTTCGCCACATCCGCCATCAAAGGAACGACTACCGAATTTCCAAACTGTTTATATGCCTGCGTATCTGATACAACAATCTTAAAGTCATCGGAAAATCCTTGCAATCGGGCACATTCCCTTGGGGTAAGTCTTCTAGGATTCTTGTCCTTCTGCTCAATCAATATCTCTGAACCATCTTTATAATACCTTGCACTTAATGTGCGAGAGATTCCATTTTGATCCGCCATTCCATAACCAAATCCATTGCCTGCCGCTTTATGCTTTGCTGCATAGTTTTGCAGATATAACCATAATTTATCGGAAAGAGTATACTTATCATCCGCTGACTTCTCTAAAATATCCTTCATTAACGGTTTGGGATTCTTAGGGTTAATATCAAAACTAAACGGCAACGACTCTCCATATCTTTCTTTATCAAAGCCAACAATTAAAATACGTTCCCTATGCTGTGGAACATAATTTTGTCCGTCTAAAATGGCCGTATACACATCGTACTTAAGCTCATTTAATGATTCCATGATAATTTTAAATGTTCTCCCTTTATCGTGGCTTTTAAGATTTTTTACATTTTCAAGTAAAAACGCTTTAGGTCTTTTTGCTTTCAGAATTCTACAGACATCAAAAAATAAAGTACCTTGTGTTTTATCCTGAAATCCTGTTTCTCTACCAAGGCTATTCTTCTTTGAAACTCCCGCAATAGAAAAAGGCTGGCAGGGAAACCCTGCAACCAGCACATCGTGGTCAGGAATAGTGTTTTCATCCACTTTGGTAATATCCCCTTCCGGCTGTTCTCCAAAATTAGCAAAATAAGTCTGCTGACTATATTTATTCCATTCATTGGAATAAACGCATCGCCCCCCTACGCTCTCAAAAGCCAGTCTCATTCCTCCAATTCCGGCAAAAAGATCTATGAAAGTAAATGAAGCATTTTCCTGATTTAATATTGGTTTTTGACGATTAATGAACTGAATTACCGCAGTAGAAATTGAATCCTGCATGGTTGCATTATTTTCAACAGAATACTCCGACAAAGCTTCATAAACAGCATTGTCAAGACGGATATGAATTTGTTTCGACATAAACATCTCCCTAAACTAGGTACAATTTTATACCAATTGATTCCCTGATTATACATGTTTAATGTCATTCGTTCAATATGGAGTGGGGAGGGGGATATCGCGAAAAGTGTGGACACACTTTTCACGATGTCCCTAATTTGTATGGAGGAAGAATATATAGCAGATTATGCACCGTATATATTTTGAATTTTTTATTTGATTTAGACTCTACTTTTCCTTTCAGTTAAAACATTAATAATCATCACAAAAATTAGAACAAGACCCCATATCAGATTTTTATAATAGTCCGATATATTGTGAAACATCGATAAACCGGAAGAGAGCACCTGCAAAATGATGACTGCTAAGACCATACCACCAACCTTTCCTTTTCCTCCGTTAGGGTTTATCCCTGCAAGAACACAAATCAGAATTGCAGCATATTTTGCCGCTGTTTTATTAGAGCCAATCATGTAAATCTGAAACCCTGTAGCAGTATGATTAAGTACAAAGGCTGTAATTGTAGCACAAATAATAAATACTAATGTTGTCACAGGAATAAATCCTAATATCCTCATATTAGTAACATAGTTAAGAATAGATGGCAATTTTTGTCTATTTCTTACTGATTTATTTTTAAAATTTATGCATTTCGTTATGTTGAAACATTTATTCATTTTAGGGTTTGATTCAAGGTTCTATTCTGTAAATATTATTCTGAATCGAAACTATTTAATAGAATAATATATTGCTAAAGACGAGAAGGAAGTTTCTTTACATTATTTTCTCTTCCGTTATCATCAACATATAATTTTTTTAAAAGCATACAATGAAAATATATTTATTTGACTTTGTACGTACATATCGCTATATCTTAAATTATCATAGAAACGGAATATTTTCCAATTACTGTTTCGGAAAGGTGGAGCGATATGAAAAACTTGGCAATTATTGGAAGTAGCGGAGGAAATCTTTATAACCAAGGCGGAAGCGATCCTGCAAAGATGATGGACGAAATTATTACACAGGCAAAGGCAGCAGAGATCAAAGTTTCTTATCTCCAATTTGTTGGAACAAACGCTTCAATGGATGGCATTTCTCCGGATGCAAAGGCACGTCTTTGGACAATGGAAGGTGATAATGTAGTCTCTAGTGATGAAGGCACGTTAAAGGATATTAATCATTTAGCTACAGAAAAAGATGATGAACTTTCAAAACTGATACTTGACGGAAAAATCGACGGAATTATGCTTCTCTCCTGTGATCCCACAGGAATCAACAACAAGGCTTTAGTCGCAGCCGCAGAAAAGCATATCCCCGTTGCAGGCACTGGTGGAACGTCCATGGCTAATACACAATCTTTAGGATGTAATGTCATTGCCGCATCAGGAACAACCGGAACAACAAACAAAACAAGAGCGATATCTGCCATTACAGCATTTAGCAAAGAATGGGGAATTAAATATCGCCCCATTTTAGGGAGGAGCAATACTCCAAACATGCAAGAGGGAAATGTTTGGAAGAGAGTGAATTTTCGAGGAATTATGATGGCATCTATGCCCGGATTTATTTCCATGGCTCTCTGTCTTGCATTAAGCAAAATCCCCGGCTTAGGAAATCTGGAATCCGTTTTTGAAACATTAGTTGGTTACCTCCCCATTGTATTAGCTGCGATTGCCGCAAGACAGGTTTCCGGACTTGATGAAGTTGGAATTGTTGCAGGAATTATTGCCGGTGCTCTTGCCGTAGATGGCGGTATTATAGGTGGGTTAATCGTAGGTATTCTGGCAGGAGTCTTAGCATACTATCTAATTCTGATCTGCTTTAAGTACAATGTACCGGGCACAACCGCCAATATTACCGCAGGCGGTCTATCAGGGCTCATTGCCGGACTAGTTGGAATGATGCTCATTGCCCCAATTACAGCTTGGGCAGGAAATGCAATTAAATTAGCTATTGACTGGGCTCTGGATTATAACCCGGTCCTTGCAGGAGGTCTTGCAGGTTTTGCAATTTGGTTCGCTATCCTAGGTGGCGTTTACCACGCTGCAATCCTTCCCATTATCCTTCTCGAAATGGAATCCACCGGATTCAGTTTCCTTGGAGCAATTGATCTTTGCGGGCTCATAATGGTTACCGCAGGCTTGAATCTTGCAAATATAGTTTTTCCAAAACAAAAAAGTGACCGTATTGCATGTATTCCCAATTTAATTATCAACCTTGCTTTCGGTACGTTTGCAGAAGCTTCATACCCCTTTATGTTCGCAGACAAAAAGGTTTTTGGGGCAGTAATATGCTCTGCAACTCTATCCGGAATACTGATTGGCTTTTTAAATGTAAAATGCACCGCATATGTTCCCTTCTTTGTAGCACCACTTATGTCAAATGGAGCACTTAAAGCTATCATATGTATCCTTTTTTCAATGGCCATAACATTTATTTTAGTCTCAATATGTAATAAATCCTCAAAAAATAATCAAAGAATGTAGATAAGGAGTGTGAATTATGATTACAAATGATATGAAAAGAAAAATGGAATTTGCAAAAGAAAAAGTACACCAAGCTATCTTGGAAGGAAAAGGACACACTATCTTAAGTACCGGAATCACAGGTGATGATGCACGTATGGCAAAAGCAGCAGTTGATGCCGGTGCAAAAATGCTGGAACCCAACCATCCGGCTCTTGCTTTGGCACGCGGCCATAAAGGAGTGACAAGTATGCACGAGGCAGAAGCAATCCGCCATGAAATTTCAGTAGAGCAGATGGCTGAAGTTACACGTGGAGTTCGTAATGTTGTTGGCGAAAATATCTATATAACAGTTGGCATCCCCGGCGGTTTCACCGAAACCATGCCCACCCCTCTCACTGACGATGATTTTATGAAAATGGCTCTTGCCGGAGCTGACGGCCTTCACACTCATAAATCCAGCCTTGAAGATCTAGAAACAATTGTTGAAAAAGCTCATCATTATGGACTATGTGTCGATGCATATATTGGACTTCCAACTGATCGTCACATGTTCGGTATCCCTGCCGAATCACCAGAAGAGGTCGCTAAAACAGCCAAAAAAATGGAACAGATTGGAGTAGATATGATTGGCTTAATGACCGGCATGAGCTATGAAGGTGTTGAAGCCGGACAGATTCACCCTCAGCTGAAGGCACGTCTTGAAGCATTGGTACAAGCAGTGAGTGTTCCAACATTAGCAGAAGGAGGCATTAATCTGGATAATTTCCAAGCATTCAAAGATACCGGTGTAAATATTCTTGTCATTGGAACCTCCATTGATAAAATGGCCGGAAAAGCAGTTTCACAGGCAGTAACCAGCTTTTTAAATGCATGATTTATAAAACAACAGATAGTCACCTATTCAGCTTAGCATTACGCGCTATACACAGCAAAGTAATTTACCAATAATCAAAAAATTTTATATATCCAAAGGGAATTTAGTTTTCATTCTTGCTAAATCCCTTTATCTAATTGTAAAATAATCATGAAACTGAATTGGGCTATAAGCTTTTATATAGCCCAATTCAAGACTTTATTTATTTTCATATACTAATATATAAAACCAGAAATATATTTACGCAGTTAGCAAGGGGTCCTATTTTGAACACAAAAGAAAAAAAAAGTATCTTTATCAGGAGATATATCAAACATTACAAAACGACATTGAATCGGGCAAACTAAACCCCGGCGATAAGTTGGACAATGAAAATGAACTAAAAGATAGATTTAACATAAGCCGAGATACATTGAGAAAGGCCTTGGCAAAATTAGAAGCAGAGGGATATATTAAAAGAAAAAAATCTTTAGGTACTATTGTGCAAAAAAAGAAACACGATTATTCTTTAGCTCACCTCGAGAGTTTCACGGAGCAAATGAAAGCAAGAGGAATTACTCCTTCTTCTGAAATGATTTCTTGTACGATGTCAGAAGCTATAGATTCTCCTTATCAAAAGGTTTTAAATCTTAAAGATGACGAAAAAATTTATCGAATTGAAAGAATTCGAAAAGGTGATGGAAATCCTATATCTTTTGAGATTAGCTACATTCCATATAAAATATGCCCCGAAATCTACAAATATCTAGACGAAACCAGCTCCTTATACCAAATTTACGAAGGAATATATCATCTAAAAATCGGTGTAGGAAGAATCACACTAGAGGCAGAAAAGCCCGGTAAGATTGTCCAAAAAGCCTTAGATATTAGTAAAAGTGGAACTGTGCTTCATATGCATTGTCTAGCACATCTGGAAAATGGCACTCCCCTGTATTACGTGGATGGATACTACAAAGGAGATTCCTATTATTTTTCCGCTTTCCTCATGAGGTAGATTAAACCTCTCTACAGCCTTTATTTATCCGGCTGTAGAGAGGTTTTTATCAACACGTTTTGTCCTATTAGCCTTTGTATACTACTCTATTTTTCAATCCAAATTCTTCCCAAAAGAACAATCCGTCGAAAAGAAGGCGAATTTTTTGCTATACAATTTTCAGAATTTCCCCGAAGCACTTTACCTTATAGTCGGAAAGCCCCTCCGGTATGGCATCTCCTATAGCGATGCTATCCATTCCGCCTTTCCTTGCGGCTTCAATTTCGGACTTTGCATCCTCCATGACAATGCAGTCGGATGGATTTAATCCCAACATTTCCGCCGCCTTTAAAAATACCTCCGGATCCGGCTTTGTTTTCACAATATTGTTTCCGTCGGAAATAGCATCAAAATACTCTTTCGCTTTTAGGTGCTCCAAGATATGTTTTGCATTTTTACTGGAAGAGCCGATAGCGAGCTTATATCCTCTTTTCCTTGGTCTTGGATACGCTTTTTATTGTAGCTTCATTTAGACCCACTTTTTTGTATATAGAAAAGGTTTTTTTGTATCAGAACTAACATTTTTCAAATGTCAGTTCTGATACTGACTAAAGTCCATTAGTGAGATACCGCACGCTTTACGCACGATATTCATTAATTGAAAAAGAGGGAGCGCTTTGCTCCCTCTACTTAAATGAAAACTCTAAAACTTCCTCTATTTTGGGAATGGAAGGTGCCGCTCCGGGTCTGGATATCGCTATCCCTGCCGCTCTTGCCGCCGTATCCATTGCCTGCTCCAAAGTATCTCCGCGTAAGATGCCGGCGATAAAGAAACCGGAAAAGGTATCTCCCGCAGCTGTAGTATCTACAACCTCCGTCTTATAGGCTCTTTGCCTATACAGCTTTTCTCCGTCAAAGTAAATCGAGCCTTCCGCTCCAAGAGTCAGAACAATCTTGGCACGCGGATAAGTATTATGGAGTTCTCGAACAATTTTCTCTCCATCTTTTTCACTTATATTTTCCAAACCAAGAATCTGTGCAGCTTCTACTTCATTTAGAACAAAATAATCAATGTACTGTAAGGGCAATCCTAAAATCTTCTCATTCATCGGCGAAGGATTCAGAACTATCTTTAATCCCTTCTCCTCTGCAACCCGCACGATGCTATCCATACCGTTTATTTCATTTTGTAGAACAAGGAAATCTCCTTTTTCAAAATCCGAAATCGTATTGGCAATCTGCTCTTTTGTAATCTGATGGTTTGCACCGCTATAAAGAATGATACAATTGTCTCCACTCTTATCATTTTGAATAATCGCGGTACCAGTTTGTACCCCTTCTAAAACTTGAATATATTTTGTATCGACACAGGATTCTTTAAGTAGCTCTAAAAGAAAGTCTCCGTCTTTCCCTACCGCTCCGGCATGGGAAACGGAAACTCCCGCTCTCCCTAAAGCAACGGACTGATTTAATCCTTTTCCTCCCGGAAAAATATGTAAAGCCTCAGAGGATATAGTCTCTCCTTTTTGAACGAAATGATCCAGACTGTATACATAATCAATATTCAAAGAACCAAAATTTAAAACCTTCATAGCTTCTCCCGTCAATGATAAGCAAGGAGCTCATTTCGGATAGTCTTTAAATTTAGCTGTCTCCAAAATGGATTATCACGATATGAGCCCCTATTTCAGTTCCTTTATTCTTTAATCAGCCAACGCGCAAGATTCTGGAACAGACGATTGTAATCTTTCCATTCACAGAACTCGGGCGGTGCCCAGTGCGGTGCACAGTCCGTTGTAAATACAGCCGATCTCCCCTTGCCGTACTCTCCAAGAGCAATGAAAGGATCACCACAAACACTTGCAAGAAGCTCCGCTTCCGGCTTTAAAATGGTCTTGTTGTATCCCAAAACTCTTGGCCAAGTTTTTTCTATTCCTTCGAAAACTACATGGTCCTTCACAAAAACAGGACGAACACCTTCGCAATGTTCCATTCTATCATCTGTTGCAAGAACCTGAACGGGTAAAACCTCCTGTACCGCGGTATCCTGCCATTTCCCCTTAGCATCCACACCGGAGAAGGTCAGATATCCTCCTACCATCAAAAGTGCACCGCCATCCAATACGTAGTCACGGAGCAGATTGCAACGGTTCGGCATCAACTCACTACGAGTAAAGGTTGCGCCTGGTAACAGAAGGGTATTCGCTCCAATATCGGAAAGAATGATCAAATCATATTTCTTTAATTCCTCAAGACTGAAGGGAAACTCCTCCATAGCTAAGTGATTCGGCAGGAAGGTAAACTCATATCCGCCTTCTTCAAATGCTTTTTTAATATACTTCTCTCCCGTCTCATAAACTGAAGTATAGAAAGTATCAAAACCCTTTACATGGGTTGTATAGCTCATCCAAGATTCACCCGCCAATAAAACTCTCTTTGCCATTTTTCTCTCCTTTTCTTATTTGTTTCATTTGTATTGTTACACTTACTTTTCACTCCGGATTCGATCCGTCTTATGAAAAGCCTTTCCTATACGATAATCATGCAATTCATCTTATAAAATATGAATTTCGTTTTAAATATGGCTTATTCCGCCTTGCAAAAATCCAGTATCAGTTCTGCGTAAATCAAAATGGATTGATAATACGCTTCCAAATCCAGCCATTCGTCAATGCCATGGCACTGTGCCAAATTTCCCGGTCCAAACTGGATGGTTGGGCAGTCTGCGATGTTCCGCCATAAACGGGAATCACAGCCTGCAGGAGAACCGACTACCTTTACATTTTTCCCTCTAGCTTCACTGTATGCCCGTTTAAAACTGTCTACAAAGAGTGAATTTTCATCCATTTCAAATCCACCACCTGATTGATAAATACTAATTTCCGGCAGATGCTCTTCCAACCACGCATCGGATTTTGAAACTCTTTCTACAACTTCTTTAAATTCCTTTACCACCTGATTATGACT
>QWCI01000236.1_pt1 | contig 23088 bp, 30 predicted proteins | sample 1972541 | NCBI WGS metagenome assembly QWCI01 (sample SAMN09866712, study PRJNA288562) | Human oral metagenome isolate term3_saliva, whole genome shotgun sequencing... | isolation source: mouth | host: Homo sapiens | place: USA: California | reverse complement strand
ATTTTGGAATTAGTTTACTTAATCAAAAATTGTTTTGCTATTTATTTTTAGGGCATGCTTGTCCAAAGTCAGAAATTAAAAAGTGAGGAGGGTTTTTGAGGTGCTGCTTAATCAAAGCATTGCGAATTTTACCCACGAACTTCGTCTTGTCATCGTAACTCATGCCGTGTTCGAAACGGACTAGAATCGTAGTCTCGGAGGTCTTCTCGTCCGCAGAAATGCTAGTTTCCACCGAAACGTGTCCGTCGGTAGCAATCGTCTTGGACATGATGGTGTTATCCTTTCAAAGGTGAAGGCCCTATCCGCCGGGTAGCGGATATAAGGCCTGTGAGTAGGTCAGTGTCGGAATGAGGTCACTTTACCGGAGCGAACAGCGTCCAGATCCTCGGGTGTCGTGTCTTTGCACCACTGCATCAGCCACACCGCCAAGTCGTAAGACTTAACGAGTGCGAAACCGAGCAGGATAACAAAGAGAGCGATGGAGAGGTCCTGGACGCCGCCGGGCTCAATGGTGAACATGAGGTGTTCCTTTCTGTGGTGGTCACTATGCCCCATGTTCTTCTCGCGGATATCAATGTGCGGTCACATATTCTCGGGGGTCCCGAAGATACGCCAACAGACGATCGATCTCCTCAGGCTCCATCATTTCGATCACAGTGGCCGAAAGGGCCTCATCGTTACCGGCCTGCTGAATCTGGAAGGGCGTCTTGTCAGGCATTGTCAACTCCTACTTCGTCGAGCTTCTTCATGAGTTCCTCAGCGCGCTTCTCCCACGTCGAGGCTTCGTTCCGTTCGTCCAGAGCCATGGTCATGAGGTGCCGAGCGGCCTCCTTGTGCTCGCTCATCTTGGTCATGGCGTGCTCAATATCATCAAGAAGCGCCATTGGTGGTCCTTTCATAGAGAGCCTGCTCAGCGTACGAACGGCTCGCATCGATTCCTGTCTGCAACATGCCGGCGTAGAAAGCTACGATACGGACGAACTGAGAACGGTCCAGATCGCCATGCTCGACATGGAAGACGAGGTCTACACCACCGTCTTCGGTATCGCGAACGCGGATATCAGGTGTGTGGTCAATGGGTGCACTCATTTGCGTACTCTCTTCGGGATGTTGTATTCGTCAATCAGAGCGTCTAGGAAATCGCACAGATCTTCGTTCATCCTGTCGATGATCTCGCGGTTTCGAACTTTAGGAATGGTGATCTCGAGGGTGTAGCCGTTGGTAGATCCCCCAAGGGGGAGAACCCGAGATTTGACTCTCAGAATCCTCCCCCGGGAATTTTTGATCCAACGACGAGCGAAGGTCTCTCCTTCTGGTAGAGCGTCATCTTCGTCACCGATCTCCGCCAGAATATCATCAGCGGACTTTGTCAGTTTCACCGCTGACGCATCTCCCGCACAAAGATCCAGATGAGCCACAGGCCACTGGTGATAATGGTCATGAAGACATCGAAGATGAAGCTGATGATGCCGTAGTGTCGTTGCATGGTAATGTCCTTTCTAGAATGTTGAAATATCGGTCAGGTGCGGTTGACTCGCCCACAAGCAGCGTCCTGCACCCAGATATGGTACCAGCCCCAACCGATGTGAACCCAAATCCAGCGTCCGCACATAATATGCCTCCTCAGGCTGCCTTGACGAACTCTTCGAAGTCGCCAAACTTGTTGATGGTCTCCACAGCATTATCGACTAAATGCCGTGCGTATGTCTTATCGATCCATTCGGGCTTGTTAGCCTTCTCGATAAGAGTTGCGTCCTCCCACTTGTACCCTTTGGTACCTGTGACGTCCGCATAGGTCTCGGTCTTCTCGTTGTACCGCTTCAGGGCGCCACCTGGAATACCAGGCTCGTCCTTGACGGGGACGAACAGACCGACACGTCCGATGAAACTGAAGTGAGACCGTTCGGGATCCTCGCGCTGAATATACATCTTCGAGGTGACCGACTTGGCCTCACAGTAGTCTCGGAACGTGAGCTCCTCATGCGAGAAGAGCTGTTTGAATACCACCGGATGCTGGAATTGAGCACCCGTGGCTGTCCAACCGCCGTCCTTATACTTCGCAATATAAACGGCGTCGTTGACAAGACACATACGTTCGTACGTCGCTTCGTGTTCGAAGTCATACCCGTACTTCTTGCCGAATTCGATGACCTCCTGAATGATCTCGGGAGTTGCATCAGGAATCTTGATCGAGTCCGTCTTGATATGGGCAACGATGAAGCCCTTGCTCTCGACGAACTCCATGAGGTCGATCATGAACAGAGCACCGCGCTTTGCCACGATGTTGTCAACGTTCCTTGGGTCGCGGAAGGCATTCGGGAACTTCGCCGCTGTCAGACCGTAGACGCTGTTGATAACAATCTTCAGCGAGTTGGCCAGGGCGACGTGGTCCACACCTTCTTCGAGAAATTCCCGCAGGACGCCTCCCAGAAGAGTCTTTGCTGTCTCGTCATCTCCTCGCTTGATCGCGATACGAGCCTGCTTGATCTCGGAGTACCGTTTGGTGTATTTGTCTCCGAATAGGTTAAGCGCTTCGATCGAACTGGGATGCATACTGGAGACGTCGAGTAGGGCGACGTTATAGTAAATTCCCGGCTTGGCTCGGACGAGACCGCCCTCTCCGGTGGTAATTCCTTTGTAAGTGGACTCCATCCCGATGATGCGGCCATCATCATTCACCTTCTGCTTGTACTCGTATCCGGGGAACTCCTTGCTCAGATCGGTATATACGAACTGATCCTGAGGATGGCGATTCGTTCCGAATACGATTCGAGTGGTGTGAGCATTCGTCGAGGAGTTGATGGGGAGTCCGGAAATCTTAGCCAAGATCTCTCGAGCAACCCAGTCCTCATGACGAGCGTCGAAGACCGCCTCTGTAGCGATCACGTCGTTGTCGCAGTACTCGGCGACCTCGAGCCACTTATCCTCCGGGACCGGTTCGTCCCAAGGATAGTCAAGCTCTCGGTGGGCCAGACCAAGCTCGATCTCCCACTTCTTGAGCGACTGCTTCTTAGACGAGAAGTCGTAAATATCCGCGTAACTGAGGTTGTAGGCCTCTGCGAACATCGCATCCTTCTCGCCGTTGATGATCTTCTGACTCAGCTGGAACAACTCGTAGTTGTCGTAACCGAGCATCCTCGCGTGGAGAATATGGTTGTCGTACCGACGGTTGTTGTAGCCGATCAGCTTGAACTTGAGGAGTGGCTCGAGATCATCCGCGACGGGGTTGATCATCCGATTCACACGCTTCGCGCCACGGACCTTCCAGTTGACTAAGAACAGGTTTGGAAAGACCTCAACGTCGAAGAAGACAATATCTCCGTCAGGATCCTTGCGCTTCTCAGCGACGATCTCCCGCATCTCGTCCTCGTTCTTCTTGCCGCAGAAATGCATCTGCTCGACAAGTTTAAGGCAGTACTCGGACTGATTGGTCGAGTTCGAGGCGAAACGAATGATCGTCGGCTTCATCACGCGAAGGTCATAATCCATCCCCTGCTCGTAGGCGTCATCGAGGACCTTCTTAATAAAATCCATAGATGGTCTCGTCGCGGGATGGATCTCCTTCTTGAGGTTCCGAACAATAAGATCTCGGAGGGTCTTATCGTTCTTCATGACTTGAACGTCGATCATTTTCTTCTCCCGGAGTGGTAGTCCTTCGGAGATGTGAGCAACAGATAAGTCGTTACAGTACGACAGGCGTCGTCTAAGGCTCGCTTTTCCTGTAAATACTTTGACTTCGATGTTGTCGTCGTACATAGCCGAGAGCTCGCTCGCATCACCTTCATAGATGTAGTGCAGGTGAATGCCGCTACCGCCCTTACTATACTCAGCGTAAGTAGGAGGCCATTTAGAAGCAGCCTCGAGGTTGCGCTCCTTGCTTTTTTCGCCATCGACCTTAAGATCAAAATCGATGACGATATGATTCTGCGGGGGGCGTACATAATGTTCTTTACTCGTATCGATGTCTTCGAGTGTGGTGTCCACGTCGTCCCATCGGTGAGAAGGAACTCCGTCCCGAGAATACTGAGCAGGACAGTCAGATAACACACTATCGAGTAAAGAAGCAGATTTGTCAAGTACAAGATGGTACTCCTTCTTAGGTTCTGCTTTCAGCTCGGTGATGTTGAACAGCTCGAACTTGATAAACTGGTAGAAGTTTTTGACCTTCGTTCCATTGTCTGTTCGAGATTGTGATTTGAATTCGTTGAAGAATGCCTTGAACTCGTCCTTGAACTTGTTCTTAGGCATCCGGTTGATGTTGCTCTCTTCACAGTACTCTCGATATTGGGCGTAAGCGCTCTGAAGCGAGATACCGCCATCGAACTCATCAAGGTTCCCCTCAACGAAGGCGTACAAGAAGTTGGTCTTGTACATCATCGACAGTGGTTTGTATGCGTCATAGTAGTGAGGCCCGTAATGTTTGTAGACCTCGATACAATGCGTGGCCAACTCACCCAAGTGGTCGTGAATATCCCTCACGAGAGCGTCGTACTCGCCATGAGGTATTCTGTTTCCACTGGGCGTGATGTCGACAAGCCTTCGGATGAGACCGGACTTGGTGTCTGTAATATGGATCGGCGAGTTCGTACCCATGAAGATCATACAGTCGAACTTCATCTCATACGCGGACTTGAACTTCTCGTCCATCGGCATCTTCTCGTGAGCGATAAGACTATTAAGCATAGTGTTATCAGCAATACGAGACAGGTTACCGTCGTGTTCAATAGCGACGAGGGGGTTCGAGGAAAGAGGCGCAAGAGCGAAACGGTTTGTTCCGCTAGCCAGCGCCTGAGACTTGAATGCGGCAGTATACCCGTCGAACAGTCTCTCGATGATGTTAATAATCGTCGACTTACCTGAACCACCCTCGCCGTAGAACACGAAGAACTTTTGGATCCACTTCGAGTCTCCCTCAAATATAGATCCGATAGCCCACTCGATCTTACGTCGGTTCTCCTCGTCATACAGGGTGGAGACTAACCGGTCCCAGCTCTCGGTCGGACCAGACTTCAGAGAATATGGTAGTCTCTTACTCGCATAGTCCTCGCGGCGAGGTTTGTCGTCCGCAAAGACCAGTTTCCGATCCAGTTGGATATGGGAGTCAGGCAGATTCTTGATCCACCGACGGTAGATAGTCCAGCTCTGAGAGTTGTAGGTGCTCATCAACGACATGTTGAGATCACCTGACAACTTGCCCTGCTGTTCGGAATATAGCCTCTGAAGCTCCTCATCGACGAGCTCTTGGAGATCATACTCTTCAGTCGACCAGAGACCCTTGCGCGGATCCCAAACAGCGTAGAAGTCGCCACCTCGGACCATAACGTCGTTCATACGACCGACGCGGAACGATGGGGTCACCCGCCACTCGTTCTTCTTGCCCTGCTGGACTGTCGCTTTCACGAAATCCATCGCGGCTCCTTTCTACTAAAGATTGTACACCGCCCGGATCCAGTAGTTCGCCTGGCTCCACATATCGAGAGCCTGACGGTTAAGCCCCTCACCGCGAAGTTCGGGGAACCTGGAGATATCCGTGTCGGTGATGGGAAAGAACGAACGCCGTCCATCCATGAGCTCGTCCAGTAGCTTTTTAACCTCTTCCCGGGGCTGCCCAGCCGGGTCGTTTAGGATTTCATCCGTAAACGCTTCGAGGTTTGCGTTCTGAAGCATAGTCCAGAACCATTCTACTGGATTCGAGATCAAGTCGGAGAGACGTTCGCTGAGTACGACGAGTACTTCAAGGAGTGAGATCTCCCCGTCGATCCATGATTGGGGGACGTCACGCTGAGTCTCGTACGCAAAGGTCTCACGCATGTACTGCGCGTATCCAACCTGGTTGTCATCCATCACATGCCAGACGACGAACTGTGTCTTGAACAGGATCTCGAGAAGGACCCAATGAGTCTTCGCAAGATTCTTAGTGAAACGGTCCATACCCGTCTTCACGACGAGCCACTCGAAATATGCCTCAGTCAAGGGTCTTCACCCGATTCATGGGGATCGACTGCGACTCCAGATACTCCTCGAGGCCTTCATTGTGGAAGAAGAGTTGAATATCAGTCTCCTCACGGTAGTTACGAAGGTACTTCACGCTTCGTGTGGGGTCAATGTCGTAATCGACCATGTCGTCCATAGCATCTTCGATGAGCGCCTTAACCCGAATATCGGGCAAGATACTCTCGTCGTCTGCCATGTATACGAGATTATCCCCCGCTAGATAGTGAAGTTCGTAGCATGGGAAGTCCGCCCAACCGCGCCAGAAGCTTTCCTCGGTCACTCGGATGATCGGAAGCTCGTGCTTCTCGTACCCCAGGTACATCTTCATGACTGCCTGGGCTTCGTCGTCGAACGTGTATGCGTCCACTGCAACACCTCGCTCCATGTCGTCCACCGGCGCAACATCCTCGAACTCGGGAGGGTTGGTCCACAGAGAACCGCGCTGCTGGTCCTGCATAGCCTCGTACTCCTCGCCGGGCTTGGGGCGACCGAGCATATCAGTGTGTTTCGATTTGACGGGTTTGATCTCCTCGCCCTTACTGAGACGGTCCGACTCAATCTTGAGCTTTGTCTCGTAGTAATGACGGATGGCCTCGACTTCTTGTGAGAGACGCTCCTCGGCATTCTTGTCTGCGAAATACCGAGCGCTGAGAACGCCTATCAGAGCACCGACCGCAAAGGCCAGCGCCACCTTCACGGTGGTTTGCATGGTTGTGTCCTTTCTTAAGAGTTTCTAAATATCAGATGAGGTCCCAGATGACGCCCTGGACGTTGGGGTCAATGATCCAGGATCGGTAAACCTCGGTCGTGTCGCCATCGCCGACCAGATCGTCGATAAAGTCACCGATGTGAAGATCAATGAAGTTATCGCTGTTGCGGTCGTAGGTCCAACCAACCACAGCACCAGCAGGAGTACGGCCAATACCAAGGGCATCGTAAACCTCATTGAGGAAGACATGTCCTCGGGCCACGAGGCGATCGTTGAAATATGCCTGGGTAGTTGAGAGCATGAGTTCATCGTGCTCCTTAGAGCCCTCCCAGTCCTCACAACCGGGGCCATAAACCCGAGCGTAAGGGGAGAGACCTTCAATATCGATTCGATGGGGCTTGATACCCATCGCCTTGAGATCTTCGAGATCCTTGACGATGGGTGGGACATCACCCGCCTCCTCAGGAGCAATATCCTCCTGAGACTTCTCGTTCACCCACTTCTGCATCTTCTTAACGCCCTCAGAACCGAAGACCTCGGCGACGCCGGACTTGTAGTTCTTGAAGGCGCGGTCGACCGCGGAATATGCAGCGAGAAGACCTGTGTAGCGTCGGGTTTGGATAGCATGACCTGAGATGATCAGAGCGCCACCACAGGCGGTGAAGAGAATGGTCTTCCGATAAGCGAAGAGGAAGTTCTTAGCGATCTTAGCGCCGAGAACACCCTTGGCCGAAATATAAACCTTACGGTCAGGAACGGTCTCACTCGTGATGGCGGACCAAGCCTTGAGATGGGCATCGAGGTCTTCGTTCTCACTCGCTGCTGATGTCTCGACTGCTGCTGAAACAACACCGGCACCCATGGAGATGATTCCACTGGCGATGAGAATATGAGGCGCGTGCTTTCGAATCAGCATACCTGCCTGGGTAAACACTCGCGTAGCAGTTGATGTGTTCATGGTTAAATATTCCTTAGTTCTTGATCTTGCCGTTGGCGACAAACTTCTTGAATATGGCGACGACTTGCGCATCGCTCATCTTGTCGACGCGCTCCTGCCATCGACGTCCGTACAGTTCACGAAGCTTCTGCTTCATCTCGAATATAGTCATCAGATCTTCACAGGCCTCTCGAGGTCGAGGATGTATCCGTTACGAACCCGTCGGACCTGAGCGGTGGCCAGTGTACGCCAACCCCAGTTCTCGTCCACATGGGTCGCGGTGATGCCCGACAGATCGAGGAGATCCCCGACTGTTGCGACATCGAAGTTCTTGATCTGGTCATTCAGACGGTCGAGGACCTCGTAAGCCTCTGCGCGGGACTCGAAGACGATCTCGCCGAAGTCGTGCGAACGTCGAGCATCGCGTGAGAGCTCTCGTCGATCGCCAGGTCCGTCATCCGGCGGAGTCACTCGAGATCCGGAGCTGTAGATCCGGTTGTAGGGCGTGTATCCTCGTCCCGAGATCCGAGACGAAGACATAGGTCGCCCTCGCGCCTCACCGTAGAGTGCTCGCTCAATTGCGCCGACAGCAATATCAGAGATGAGTGTCTTGACTGTCGGGATGACGACATCCTCAAGAAGATATGCACCGATTGACTGCGCGTCATCGACGACTAAGGCATTCTTGATGCGACGTCCGATCGACATCTTGCGTTGAACGGCAGATGTGGTGACCGCCTGAAGCTTCGGCTTCTCAGGGGGTGTGTCTGAAGTCTTGGGATCCTGGTTGGAAGGGAAGCTGTCCCTGGTGGGCACTTCGCTCATGCGTGGTTCTCCTAAATATATGAAAGACCCATCCGCCGTGTTAGAGCAGATGGGTGTTGATCACTGTGCGTCGTCTTCGTCGCTAACAATATCGTCGATCGAGTCCTTGATGACAGGCTTCAAGTTGCGAATGATGTAGGAGTACTGCTTGACGAGCTTCTCAGCAGCCATATCTCCAATTGCACTGGCGACGACGAACCTACCGGCCGTCCAGGCAAGCTTAGCAGGCAGCTTAACCGGGGCGGGAACGATAGCTTCGACGGCCTTGGAAATGATAGATGTGGCTACCCAAGAAGCGGTAAGCACGGCTACAGCTTCGGCAGGGTGAATGTCAATCTTGGGGGCGGTCATGATAGTGTCCTTTCGAATATGATGTGGGTGGTCACTATAATGTAGGTTTTTGCCGCGGGGCCCGTTGATCTTAACGAACCCCGTCAGCATATACCCATCACTCGCCCAGGAGCTCCTTCTTGACCTCTTCGGTGACAAGACCACTCTCAAGAGCCTTCATCTGTGCCTCGGTCATCTTGGAAGGCTTGTCGGATCCCATCGGCATGATCTCGTTGAAGAAGGTCTCCATCTGAGACTGGTTCTCCAGGAGCTCGAAGAGGAACGTCTCGAAAGCCTGGGACTGAGAGAAGGCCTCGGTCTGCTCAGCGTTCTTGATGAACCGACGTCCGTCATCCGACTTGCGTCCATAAGCGCCCAGAACGAACTTCTTGAAGAAGCCGTAGATCTTGAAGTTGTCGCCCGACCGCATAATATCGATCAGATGGTTGCGAAGACCGCCAGGATATGCGATCTCGAGCTCGAGAATCTCATTCTTCGAGTAGTGGAAGTAAGCGATATCGACGTACTTGTTGCCGTCGAAGTCCTCAGCGATAATCTCGCGCTTCAGCATGGTGTCTACCTTTCGTGGTGTTTTTTGTGTGAAATGAAAGATCCATCCGCCGTGTTAGGGCGGATAAGATCTCGAGTCACTCTTCAGTAGAAGAGGTCTCCTCAGGAGCGGCCTCGGTGATGGTCGTGACGATGTTGCCGTTCTCGTCCGTAGTGGTGGAGATATCGACGGAGTCGTCCTCGATAGACTTGAAAATCTCCTCCTTGGGAGTCAGAGCAACTGCAACTGCGCCTGCGACAACAGCCACGCCGCCCCAAACGAGGAGCGGGTGGTCGGTTACAAACTTGGTCACAGAGCCGACTGCCTTGGCGGCGAAGTTGGTCTTGGGGGACTCGTCGTTCTCCTCAACGGAGTCGACGGAAACAACGGTGTCCTTCTTAGAGGGGGTCATGGGAGTTCCTTTCTGTGGTTGGTGGTCATTATGGGACATGTTCTCTTCGCGATGCTCACTTAGAGAATGCAAAGTATCCAACAACTCCGAAGATGATGATCCGGATAACATAGGCCATCAGCTTACCTTCCACCAATCGGATGAGGGCTCCTCCTTGAAACGAATACCCACGGTAGGTTTACCGTCAGGCGTGAGCAACCCCATGTAGTCGATCTCGCACTTGGCGTGAATCGGCCACCCAAGCTGATCACCCATGGCGTTCTGATCGAGTCCTACAAGACTGTAGAAATCATTCAGACTGACGGGGTTCCCTTGGATGAGATCGAAGTTGATGTCGTTGACACACTTCTTGATCTCCTCGAGCGTGCTGTCGAAGTAGCGTCCGGAATATGTGTCATAGCAGAGGAACTTACCGTCTCCGACGATGAAGGTTTCCTTCGCCGGTCCTTGGTATACCTTGTCAGGGTTCTGCTTCCGAGCGAGAAGCTGATCCGACTCCTCGAGTGTAGCATCGTCCGTAAGGTTCCGAAGATCCTCGCGGTAGTGTGTTATGGCCTCCGCGGCTAGCGAATATGCAGCTGCAAGAGCAGCTCGACGACGGGACGAGATAACGTTTGCAGCAACGATGCACGAAATGGTCGCAGCGCCCAGCACAGCCGCTGGAATGTAAAGCTTCCAGGTAGCGCGTACCTTATCGCGGAGCGTCGCTTCTTCCGGGAGATCGTGTAAGCGATTGCTGACGGGCACGGCTGCGCGGAAGGCGGCGACTGAAGTTCCGACCACGCCAGCCACTGCAACTCCGGTGAGTATGTGGGGAGCGTTTCGATTGAGAACAGCGAGGGCTGGACGTACGGTTTGTCGGATGGTGTTGACATTCATGGTTCTCCTTTTGTCAAGTGATCGAAAGCCCTATGCTCTATGTGGAACGGCTAGAGCATAGGGTGTGGTTCATACCTCTGTGGTGCTTTCTATAGTGGGCTCCTTTCATTGGTAGTCATTATAGGTTATGTTAATTCCGCGACCTGACTCTTTGTGGATCGTGACGAGGATCGCGACAACAATGGCGATGATCGTGGACCACACTCCGAGCACGAGAAGAACTCCAAAATAAGCATTAGGTGCTGCGTTCCACATAAGGGGCGCCGTGACTAGAAGCGACAAAAAACCCATGAAAAGAATGTAGAGGTCGAAAATTGCGACTAGAGTTTTCATCATATAGTCCTTTTGTTCAATCGCGCCAGCGAGGCGGCTTATTCTTCAGGTGATCGGCGAATATGAGTGCCAACCACATAATCAGTATAACCGTTATGCCAGTAATGGCGACGATCTTTTCAGGCAGCTGCATGTATGGGCTGAAACCCACACCGAACACGACGACTAGATATGCGCCGAAGATGAGTGTGAGCGTACAGATGACCGCGACGTTATTAAACAAATCGGAGTTTTCATACCAAGGTCGTTTGTGATACATGGGTGATCCTTTCTAAACCCAATCCACCGTGTTTGGTGGATAAGGGCTTTTTCACTTGTGAGAGGGTTTGCACTGCTTGAATGTGCCGGTTCGAGGCTTGGTTGGGTTGGCCTCGGGAATGTCGCCAAGCACTACCGTTTGCGTTGGAAGTTTCTCGGTATGCTTAAGGTAGCGCTGGCGGGCAACAACCGCGGCAATCCCAACAGTGAGAGCGATGAATCTGGCATTCATCATGGTGTCCTTTCATAGGTGGTCATTATAGCTCATGTTAAATTCGCGATCTAAAAATCCACCCCGGGAATTTTTCGCTTTTTGAAAACCCGATTGCCCGCGTCAAAGCCCTATACGCTATGTGTGTAAATATAACGTACAGGGCTTTGAGCGGTTCATGGTCAGAGACGAATCTTCGACACGAACCCCACAGCCTTCGAGACTACTGGGTGAAGCTGCTCGTAATGCAAGATAAGCAGGATCCCGCCCACCGAAGCACAGGCTGACAAGACGGCATCTGAACTAGGCATCCACCTCTCCTTCTTATTGAGGTTGTGCAGAGTTTTGATATCTTCGAGTACAGCCTTGTACTCCGGTGAGCCGGGAAGATGCTCCTCGAGCATGTACTTAAGGGCTTCCTCTTCGGCGGTCTCCGAAAGATTAGGGGTTTTGTCAAACATGGTGGTATCCTTTCGTGAGTGGGGCTCATTAAACACCAAGTTTTCTCCGCGCCTCAGTCCTCGAGCTTCTTAACGTCCAGCGTCATAATACCCTTCTTGAGGACATCCTCGGTCGGGGTATCGATCTTTGCGTACGTCTCGTTCCCGGTCACATGGAGCGTACCGTCCATCGGAGGCGTGTAGTTCTTGCTCGACAGCCCCAGCAGAGCACCCAAGAAGGTGTCGATCGCAGTGATCGTGGCAGCAGCCTCGGTAGCCGAAGGCAGATGCCAGATCTGCGCCACAGTCAGATAGAAAGTGGCGAGGGCGGGAAGAGCGATAAGAGTGACGAACTTCAGGCGATCGTACGTCTTGTTAGCGAGTGTCATTCTCTCTCCGAAACTTCTCGGCCTTATGCTTTCGCTCGAATTCTACAGTCACTTCGAGCGGGGTGGAGCGCTTAATCGGGAGCTCCTTGACCTCTTCAAACACCTTCTCGGCAAGGCCGTTACCTCCGAAGGCCGAATATGGTTTGTAGAGGTACTTTACTAGATCGTCATACTCATCTTTTAGAATATACCCACGATCCAGATAGGTCATACACAGATGCACGATGCGATCGTGTGCGAGTCCGAGCATGAGTTGGGTCTGGGCGCTATGCCTGCTTGATCGAGCCGACAAAAACGCCCAGAACCCGCTGCTCGCCAGGACTGAAGCCGCGATAGTCACGGTCAGTTCCAGCACGTGCGGCATGGATTCCTCCTATACGTGCATGGGATCACACAAGGGATATGATCCTACCGCGTAGAGCGAATATTAACCAACGGCGAAGACCGGACGGACACCATGCTGGTCCGACTGAAGACCCTCACCGGCATACTCCATAGGAGCGTTGATGAGTGGTGCGCCGGGGTTGACCACCTTATCTCCGAAGAGAGCATACTGGCTCAGATATGTCTGATCGCGAAGCCAGAAATCCGTGTCCTGCGCGCCGGGGTTGTATCCCATACGGAACAACTGAAGCTGACGGCTGGAAACCTCATGGAGACCGTCTGAGCCCATCGGAGAACTCACAGCGATACGGCAGCCATACACCATAACCTCGTTGGGGATGATGAACTTGACGGCCGCGTCCACAGTCTTGGACTTGAAGTAGTAGCGCTCCCACGCGCCTCCGCTACCGGCGACTGATGACATGTACGAGTCGATGTGCGTACGGATATACGAGAGATCGAATACCTTCGAGGCGAAGTCCCCGCACTGACCGATGCTGTTCCACACCTTCGAGCCCCAGAAGGAGTTCGTAGAGGTGGTATCATTGTCATACATCGACTGCTTATACAGCGATCGATCCGGCATGATAACGAGGTGTGGAATCGTCAAGGCGTTGTGGACATTCCAGTAATTAATATCCACGATACGCCAAGGCATACCATCGCTTGCCCAGTAATCACCTAGCCACAGATCTTTGAACGAGCCGTCTCGGACTCGAGCGATCTGGTCAGCGGTCATCCTCGTTCCGAGGTTCTTCCCGCGAAACACGTTCTTATGCATCAGCGGGAGCTCGTCGAACAAGGCGTATGGAAGCTCCGAAGCCTTGATGGTCTTGGTCCCTCGCTCGCCGTCGTGGATGAATACATCGTCCGCCTTAACGTCGGAGACCTTTGCGAAATCTTTGATCTTCATATAATCTCCTTAGCTAATGCAGATACAAGCCATTGAGCGACAGGTGGCGTCCGCATAGTTCCAACTCATCGTGCGCTTCATAGTATCGATAACGGTCCAGTTACCATCGGAGATGGGGTCCGCTAGCCACTTATAACGCTCGGTTTCTGACGGGGTGTTAACCATGCCTTTGAGCGTATCGAATGCTAGTTCAGGATATCTATTGAATAGAGTGAACTGCATCGAACCCGTATGCGCGGGTAGATTAGGTGACTCGGAATACTGTCGGACCGAAAGAACACGAGATCCGAAGACCTGCATGTCTGTAGGGAGCCAAACGTCTGAAAGGCGCTCAGCGGACGTAGAGATCCTTCCATCGACCATACTCGCAGACTGCTGGAGATAGATCGACATGATCCGGGCGCCCTGACTCCAGAAGGTGTTCACCGTGTTCCTGAGAATATCGGTGATACCCCACTGGACGAATCCACACCCCCAGTAACCGTTCGAGTTATCACGGGTGGTATACATACGGTCCATACGAGCTCCGGGTGTACAACAGAGAACCATATGCGGGGTCAGCAGACGACCCGGGGACCGGAAGTAGTTGAAGTCCGCGATATACCACCACGTATTGCTATTGTCCCAGTAGTAGTCGCCGACCTGAGGAGGCTTCCACGTGGCAGAAACACCGGTGGGGCGATAGAAAGGATCTCCGTTAGAGTTCCGGATCCACGCCACGTCCGAGGACGGGATCGGCTGTCCCTTGTTGTTACGGTTTGTGCCGGTCCATGACGGATTGAGAGCGTTACGGATGATCATAAGGTTGACTAAATCCTGAGCGCTCTGTCCGCCCCCGGCGCCACCTGGCCCCGGGGGACCTTGAGGGCCCGGCGCGCCATCAGGCCCTTTGTCTCCTCGGGGACCCTTCTCTCCCGGAGGTCCGGCCGGGCCTTGAGGTCCTTGTGCCCCTGCGGGTCCGGCAGCGCCTCGGATCCCGGGGTCGCCGGTTGGACCTTTGTCTCCTCGGGGACCTTTATCTCCGGGGGGTCCTTTATCGCCCGTTGGGCCCTGAAGTCCTTTATCACCGGTTGGGCCTTTAGCTCCCGGAGTACCTCCTCCACCGCCGCCCCCCGGAGGTCCCGGCGGACCCTGCGGACCCTGCGGACCTCTCTCGCCAGCTGGGCCTCGTTCGCCCGGTTCACCCTTATCTCCTTTAGGTCCTGGCTTACCGTCAGCCCCTTTAGGTCCAGCGGGTCCAGCGGGTCCTGGAGGACCCTGCTTACCCTCGATGCCGGCTCCCGCATTCGCAAGGACGTAGCGCTTCATATCCTCCATGAAGAGGATATTCGTCCCATCCCCGGTATCGACAACCAAAGCGTCGGCATTCGAGGCGTTAACCCGGTCTGGATACTTACCATTCCACCGAGTCGGCCTAACATCCGGCATGGTTACTCCTTACTGCAACTTGAAGATGCGTCGCCCAACAATGGGGGCTCCGACAGAATCCATCAGTGTGAGACCGTTGTTGTCCTCGATGGTATCGAAGACCTGTCGCTCGGCCTCGGTTCCGTCGCCGATAAGCTCTTTAAGACGCTCGATCTGGAACTGAAGATTCGCTGCCTGGTTGCCCGCCAGACGGTCCTCCATATAAAGAACCCAAGCGTCATACCGGCGCTTGAAGTCCGCGAACATCTCGTCCTTCATGGTGTCGGTGGACGACTTAATATCGCGATACCACCGAGCCCATTCAGAACCCCACTGCTTGGTGATCGACGAAGAATCGAGGATCTTGAGCGGTCCGGTGATCCAAGGACATGAGCTATTCCCTCGGTTGTTCACGATGGAGTAGCTGAAAATGTTCGGGACACCTCGAGTCACTCGGACGAAAGCCAGCGGGAACTGAGCTTTCTCAGGCGTGGCGTACAAAGCCGGGATCTGAGGGCTTCGCGCCGGTGTACCTTTGACTGCGATGATAGACGACTTGCGAACGCCAGGGGTCTTGTCGACCTCGACGACGATAGCGTCGACCCGGTCGTACAGAGAGTCGGGAGGCTCGATGGATACTCGATAATCGTCTGTATTGTCCAACCAGGTATGGTTAAACCAACACCGTCCCGACTTCACAGTTACGTAAAGCCCCGTCTCGGCGAGGTTGTTTCCAGCAGTAACCTCCAAGGCTCTGCCGATACCCATGAAGACACCATTCGTGATGATCCCCTCAAACAGAGATCCGAACTGGTCCGCTGAGTACTTACGGTCGCCATTTGTGGAGCTATAAAATCCGTACGTGAGTGCCATAATTACTCCTGCGGAATATAGTAGGTTTCAAACGTGGGATACTCTTTCCAGCCGTCGCTAGACGTGAACGAGCGAATATACTCAGTACATCGGCCCACATTCATCATGCCGAGTCCGTTCTGGATCTGCACGACATCACCAAGATCGAAGTCCCGACCGAATTTGAACTGAGAAGTCTGAGACATCTCGCCGTCATAGACCGAGGTCACGATACAATCGACGAGCTTCTCCCGACCTTTCTGTCTGAGAAGTTCCCAATACTTATCACCGGGAATATCCTTGTTGTTCTCGTCCTTCTCACGGACATCCTTAGCGTCGACATACAACTCCTTGCGGAGCCACCCGCTCATGACGCCGTTTTCGTGCCAAAGACGCTTGCGGTTGGGCTCTTCGCCTGCACCCGCTACAAGAGCTGCGTTCTTCTCTTTTGTCGTGGAAGTAAGGAACTTGGTCTTGCGCAAGTTGTCGTAATCCGGCGAGAATATAACGTATGGGTTCTTCTTCTGGGCGAAGTGCCGCTCATGACCCCAATAGAGCTGGAACTGATACTTGTTGTCAGCCGGTCCTTTGGGTACATACGGCATCCAATACCCGACATTCCGCTCTTGGCAAAGCTTCTGGATAACGTCTAGAAGATTGTCTCCAGTATACTGCGCGTTCACCCACCCGGCCTTGTCGTTCGGCATGTTCTGAGGCCAAAGCCATCCGACCTCGTTCATCTTTCGATTTGTATTGGTCGGGTTGAGGACGTTCTCACTCAATAAGGAATAAACAGCATAGATCATCCCAACATTCAGAATTGTCCGGTTCTGGATAATTCGTCTGTCTAGGATCGAATCGTATGTGCGACCCTTGATGGTGATCGTGTCGCCCTTTTCAGAATCCGTATCGAGCTGTAGGGACTCGATCAACATGTAATCCCCAGATTGAGGGAAATATATGTTCTGGTGGTGTTTGATCTCGGTGTCGAGAAGGATCGACAGGGGGAGTTTCACTTCGAAGTCGCCGCACTTGTTGAAGCGCTTAGTCCAGATGGCCGATTCGATCCGATCAACGATGGTTGTCGGCTTCATCCAATAATCAAGCAGGACAATTTCCAAATATCACACCCCCGAATACCGAACTTGGACCTCGACCGAGACCTCCATGGCGTCTTTACCAACGTCTGCTTGGAAGAACATGATGTTACGCCCAGGCCACAAGGTCAACCAGTCATTGTTCAGAGGAATGCACTGAATGATGTTGATTGGTGTCGTACTACCCTTCTTGTAAAGGTATACACGCTTGTTGCCCTGGTGTGTCGTGATAACGACCGTGTCGCCTTCTCGGAGTTCAGTAGGCTGCCCGACTTTATCAAAATCATCGGTGTCGACTGAGAACTTCTTGTTGGTGATTCGGTTCCATATAGCGAAATTACGGACGATACCTGTGGCTACGACAGTGATGGTTATCCCCGCCTCAGCGTCGCCGAGATAGTCGATCAGAGTCTCGTATTCATCCTTACGCTTCGACAATTCGAGCGAGGGCGAGACATTCACCGGATCCTGGAACTCGAACTCCATGTTGGGGTCTTCGATCCGGAACGGGAAGATCTGTGCGCGCTCATCGTCAAGACCGTAGAAATATGGATCAGGACAGATGACTGAGACTTTCACTTCCTCACTCTGGGAGAAGATATTAGGTTCGACACTCTCAACCCAGCCGTTGATGTGAAGATTCCGGTAATCTGTGTGAAACTCCAGATTAACCTGCTGGCGAGGCTGGAATATGCGATAGAGCTTGTGTCGGGCTTTCTCCACATCGGGGAGGTCCAGAAGACCTAGGGTGAGCGTAATGTTTCGTCCACCCACCCTAGATCCGCTGTATGCGTCGCCGTCAATAGATGCAACCGATGACGTGTGAATTGTAGCCTTGGCAGGCCCGATACCACCGATTTCGAATACCGCGATACCGTCTTCCCACGGGTCGTTGAGAACAAGCTCCAGTCGCTCGCCAGAATATGCAGTGGCTACGACTGACTTAATCACGAGCTAAGAGCCCTCCTTGCCATTGACAGCTGGTTCTGCGTCTGCCTATAGATGTCGATAGCCGACAATTCCTTAGGCGACGTGTTGTTCTGAATGAACTGAATCGGGGCTGCTTGCTGGCCCTCATCAGAGAGCCGCTTCGCCCAAGCCTCGTTCAGCATACGAGTCGTCAAGAGTCGAGCATTGCCATCCCGAATACCCCAACCAGCAAGGTCGGAGGTCCGTCTGGTGTAGTCAGCCCATCCCTTGACACTCACACCACTTGCGAAGAGTTGGCCAATCTTGCGTTGACCGTTCTCGACGTCTTGGAGATCCATCACCGGTCGAATCGTCGGCGAGTGAATGCCGTTGCCATCGATACCCTTGTCGTCGACAACCTTCTGGAAGGCGTCAAGCGAGTTAATCGCCGCACGACGTGTGGAGGCTTCCGCAAGATCAGAGTTTCGATCAACACCCTGTACGAAACCGGCAATTGCGAATCGACCGACTTCGCGGAACTTCCTCGAAGGTGATTTAATCCCGAGGGCCGCCTTGGCGGCATTAAGAGCTCCGTTAGCCATGTTCTTAGCCGTTGTCTTGACGGATTCGATACCATTGTTGATGGTGTTCTTAATACCGTCGAGGATTGCCTGGCCGATTTCGCCAGCTTTGCGCTTAACGTTGGATACTTCCTCAGTCAGCGCCAGCTTGGCCTGGTTGATGAACTCCTTGATGAACTCCCGAATCGCCTGGCGAAGACGGGGCCCATTGTTGCGAAGTCCTTCAGTCATGGCGTTGATGAAGTCGATGACGAGATCCCAACCGGCCTGAACGATATCGGGGAGTCGTGCTCTTACGGCATTGAGGAAGTTGAGAACGATGTCGATACCAATATCGGTAGCCGGGCCGATGTTGTCCCTCATCGCCGTTAGGAAGGATATAATGATAGTCCATCCCGTGTCGATGATCTGCGGAATACACGCTTTGGCCGCCACACACAAACACGTAATGATCGTGATTGCAAGTTCGGTGAACTGCGGAAGGAGCTCAATGGCCCCCTGAATCATCGACGATACGATCGATACGAAGTTTTGCTTCAGTGTCTCGGTATTGTTTGCCAGCTCTGTTGTGAAGTTGACGATACCCTCAGCGACCTTGGTTGCGAACTCGGGGATCGAGTTGGCCAGGGTTGTTAGAACCCCGCCGAGGACCTCAAGTCCCGCAGCGCCAACGGCGACTAGAGCTCCGATACCCGCAGCGAACATGAGCACACCGGCGCCCGCCATCAATGTGGCAAGACCAATAAGTGTGATGGCTGCTGCCAGAAGCATCAAAGGCACGATGACCGGTGATACAGCGTATCCAGCGATGATAAATATGGCTAGAGTACCTGCTAACATGAGAAGGCCTTTAGCGATCTCAGTCCAGGACATCTTACTGAATGACATGAGTACGGGAGACAACATAAGGAGTGCTCCCGCGATGACCGTCAGAGCGAGTGCTCCTGGTAGGGCGAAGATCATAGCTGTCACAGCCACGCCGAGAATAAGAAGTGTTCCGGCCAACATGACCATCGACTTCCCGATCTCAGACCAGGACATCTTACCCCACTTCATCATCACATCGCCAATGATCTTCAGAGCATATGCCGTAGCGACCAGTCCAGCTGCCGCGATAATACCCGTCGGGGGAACCAAGGCCATGAAAGCTCCCACAGCCAGAAGCGCAAGACCCATGGAAAGAAGGCCTTTTGCCAATGTCTTCCAGTTCTGCTTTCCAAGATCTGTCACCACATCTGCGATCATACCAATGCCATAGGCAATGATAACCAGTCCAGCGGCACTGAGAAGTCCCATTGCTCCGCCAGAGAAATTGCTGAAAGCAGCAATAGCCGCTAGAATAACGACCACTGCGCCGAGCCCCTTAACAAGCTGTTTCCAGGACATGTTACCGAGAGTCTCGATCGGTGGAACGAGCATCTTGATGGCCAGAGCGATAGCTACGATGGCTAAAGCCCCCGCCATACTCGGACCGGTTCCAGCGAACTTCATAGCCAGGGTGATGCCTGCTAGAAGAAGACCCACGGATATCAAACCCTTAGTGAGCTTCTTCCAATCCATCTCGCCGAACTTCTCCACAGCTTTGGACAGGATCCGGATCGCAAACGCGATAAGAATCATGGCCGCGGCTGCTCGCATGGAAGAACCAGACTTGGAGTCCATGAAACGCATAGCGACCGTGATGCCCGCCAACAAGACAAGGACTGATCCCAAACCCTTAAGGAGATCTTTCCATTCGATTTCAGACATAGCCTTCACAGCGCCGGCAAGAATCCGGATCGCAATGGCTATCAGAATAAGACCGATAGCAGTCTTGGCTAGATCTGAAGTATCCGTCTTATCCATGACGTTTGTGAACGCCAGAAGCGCAACGGCCAACTGTCCCATCATCACGGATATAGCACCAGTAGCCTTAAGAAGTGATGAGGCCGGGATCTTTGAGAGTGCGTAAACACTTGCGGTCAGGATACCGATCGCGATCGCAATAAGCATCAGCTGCGCGACCTTAAGAGTGCTCTGCATCTCGTTAAGGGAATCGGTAAGAGCCGAGAATGCTTCCTTGATGCGGTCGAGGAGTCCAGGAGTCGACTCCATGTTCTTGAATTTATCAAGAATCCCCTGAACGCCTCCGAGAACGCCCATGAACTTATGGATGAGCCCGATACCGCCGACCGTGAAGAGACTCTTAAGGATGCCGTCGAGCGACATACCGCTGGCGATCTTGCCGATGACGTCGAAGACTTTATCGAAAGCCGTTTTGATGTACGGTGTGACTTTCTGGAGAACATTCCAAAGTCCAGTCAAAGCAGACTTCAACTTATCGACGACGTACGAAGCACCCTTACCGGCGGATTGTGCTACCGCCAGAGACTGATCATAGCGAGTGAATACACCGATAACCTTATTGAAGGCATCTTTGACCCCAGACATGGAATCCGCGAAACCACGCCAGGCATCTTTCATCTTCCCAATGAGATCAACAGATTTTGCCCAGTTAGTAACAGACGATACGACCCCCGTAATGAAAGATATGATCGTCCGAACAACACCTGAGACAATCGTTCCGAACCCTTCGATGAAGTTCTGCAAACGCCCGGATCCGGTCAGGAACTGGTCGAGCTTGACAGCGAGATCACCCAGAGTTGCAGCGAATGATAGAACGCCGCCTGAACCACTGCCGAAAGCTGAGAATACCTTCCCGAACACCTTACCGATCGACGTGACGATGGTCACCCCAATATGCAAGATTGAGAAGACACCCTTGAACACTCTACCGACTTTAGCGATGGTCTCCTGGCCCGGAATGAGCTTTTGGATAAACTCCGAGAACCCGTGAGTGATCTTTAAGAGTCCCTCAGAGGACATCGGCGGAAATACTTCGCCCCAGGCCTTACCGATGGCCGAGAAGAGAGGAACAATACCTTTGACAGTATCGATTAGAGCTCGAATAAGCTCTGTTCGTCCACCGAGATCCTTCCACCCCTGAAGCATGGTGTTTCTGGCAGTCGACATGTTCTTAAACACGCCTGTGATCGCGCCACCGACTTCGGTCCAGAGCTCGCTAGCCTCGGTGAAGTCGCCCATGATGATCTGCCAGGTCTCAGCCCAGCCGGATCCCATCTCTTCCTTGACCACATCGATCAACTGCGAGAAGGTCTTGATCTTGGTCGCCGCGTCCATACCGGTAGCAGCAAGATCCTGAATCTGGGCGATCTGCTCGTCAGTATAACCCATCGAGCGAAGCTGTTCCTCGTTGTACTCACCCGCCATCTGTGATAGCGTCTCGAGCATGATGGACGAGTCGAGCCAACCCTTGGATAGTGACGCTCGGAAGGATCCTTCCTTGGCGATCAGTTCGTCGACAGCAACGCCGTGTGCCCGAGCGGTTCGCTTCAAGGCTTCCTGGAACTGCTCGCCACCCATACCAGCGTTCTCGACTGAGATCCAGTCCTGGAGCTTAACTGTTCCTGAAGAAATAGCCTGAGACATCTGGAACATAGCTCGAGATGCCTCTTGCGAATTGACGCCCGCGACAGCCGCGAACTGCGAAAGTCCTTTAATAGCCGCTGTAGAGTCTTTCAGACCGACACCCGCTGCGGTGAACAGCGAGGCGTTCTTAGTCATGTCTGAGAATGAATAAATAGTCTGGTCGGCGTAGTTATTAAGATCTTTCAACGCGGCGTTAACTGAGTTGATGTCTTCACCCTTGGACTTAGTGTTGTTGAGAATTGTCTGGACCGAGTTAAGCCCCAGCTCATACTCAGCGAAACCATCTTTAATAGGCTGGAACGAGATGGAGTTGAGGGCGCTGCCGAGCGTCGAGACAATCGACGTTGCGATATTACCTAGAGCCGTTCCTGCGGCAACCGCTAATGTGGAGAACCCTTCTTTTACTCGGTCGATTCCGCTAGTGATCGAGCCAAAGTCAATTTTGTTCACAGAGCCATTCAGTTCGGCGATGCCTTGTCCTGCGCCCTTGAGGTTCAGCTTCTCCTTAAGCTTGTCGAGCAAACTCATGGACTTGCCGACATTGTCTGAGAACTGATCGGCATTAAACTTGAGCGATACGATTCGCTCGTCAATACTAGCCACCCTTGATAGCCCCCTCGACATCCTTAAGAATTTGCTCAAAGATGGGTTTTAGAGCGGGGTTGATGTAGTCGATACCCCGAACGTAACCACCCGTGCGGGTTCCGTGGCCGTATTGAAGACCCACAGCCACGTTGAAACCCTGTTCTATATGATCGTTCTTCCAAACGATCTCCGCGCTCTGTCGCCCCTTACGCTTTATCTCGTAAGACCACGACCCTGCGGTTCGCCCAGAGGCAACTGGTGTAGCTTTCGACAGCGCGTTCACGCCCTTATTCCCAGCAGCGTCAAGAACCTTCAGGTACTTGCCGTCGCGGAGACCTTTCAACCAAGTCTCAGTGCGGGAATAGTCTCCAGTAGTTGTGAACGAAAAGCCCATCTTATTACCTCCGGACTACCATTTTGACCTCTTACGGCTGCTCGGCCGAGTCGAGAGCGGAATTCACACGAGCGTTCGTATCTGCGCCCCACACACCATCGACTTCGGCGCCAACGGCTGCCTGGATGGCCTCGACACAGGCGTCGTGTGCCTCCTCTGAAGCATCGCCCCAAATTCCATCAGGAACCGCTCCGACGACTGCCTGAGTGT
>QWCI01000234.1_pt1 | contig 23195 bp, 44 predicted proteins | sample 1972541 | NCBI WGS metagenome assembly QWCI01 (sample SAMN09866712, study PRJNA288562) | Human oral metagenome isolate term3_saliva, whole genome shotgun sequencing... | isolation source: mouth | host: Homo sapiens | place: USA: California | reverse complement strand
GATTTCAAAATTTGAAGGTATTCCTACTGGTATTCTTATAGCATTATGATATGCTAAATATTTACCATGTCCTCCTGTTCCTCCTTCTATTCTATAAACTGCATTAAAAAAACATGCATTATCCATATCAGTATCTACCCCTGTATATGGTTTAGCTCTTTCTACATAATTAAAACTTAATACTGTATACACTCCTTTTTCTGTTATTAAATCTCCATTTATTTTAGCGTTTTTTGTTTCTATACTTCCATCTTCTAATATTTTAAAGTTTGTATTCGCTGTAACTGCACCTTCAAACTTTATCTTATTCGCTTTTATAGCTACTTCTTCAGGTGATTGATTAATCCTTGATATTATTTCTTCTTTTCCTACCTTTTTACTTACTTCTTGCATAATACCTTGATTATTTATTTCTATTTTATTTTTTATTTCTACACCTATTGCTTTTGTATATGGATTTTCTATTATATATGTTATCTCTGTTTTACTTTTTCTAGTGTTTATTTCAATAACATTTATTCCATCATATAGTGAAAAGTCTTCTATCTTCCCTGTTTCTATTTTCTCTTCTATCTTATATCCGTTATATTCATTTATATGTATCCATCTTTCTATCGTATATTCGCCTTTTTCGTTTATATCTAATGAATCATTATATTTTTCAAAACTTCTTAATTTATCATTATCAAGATTATAAGTCTTGAATTCTGAACTACCAGATTTTCCTTTATATATTTTTATATTTATCATTCTATCTCCTCCATTCCTACTTTTTCAGGCATAAATAATTCTTCAAACGGAAAAAGATCTTCTGATGGATATAAGCCTTCAATGTATCTACATTCTGTACCACCTTTTGCTTTATACTTAACTACATTAAAATCTTCAGCTTCTTTTGTTGTAATTGTTCCTATACCTTCCCTATGATCTACAAGGTCTATCTGTGCTTCCTTCCATAATCTTAACCCTTCTAAATCAACTTCAAGCTTAGCTAACTCTCTAGCTCTTTTTTGTATACTTTCTATCATTTGTGTTATAGCTACATTACTAGTTAAGTCTAATGATTGCCCTATATCTGCCGCTAACTTATTTGCTGTTATAGATTGTGTTATTATTTCTTGTCCTGATATTCCTTTATTACTTATAGCTGTCTTTACTATCCAATGTCCTTCTGAATCTCTTTCATTTGATACAATTATTCCATTCCCACCAATTCCTACAACTCCTGTTGGATTTTCTTCAATAGGTTTATCAAAAACATATAATCCTCCGAGGTAATCCATATTGATTATCATTTTTTAATATATATGGATATCCTTCTTTTCCGAAAAAAATCTAAAGATAATTCTTTTATACTATCTTTTAACCTGCTTTCTGATTCCTCTATTAGTGTTTCTGTCTTATTGATTATTTCTTTTACTCTATCACTACCTGATAAGTATATTCTGTCTCCAAATTCAAAAGACTGTATTCCATTCAATAAATTAGTTTTTATTTTAAACACTCTAGTTTTATATCTTATGTCTAAATCTGGTCTTACAATCGCACATATTTCTCCGCAATTCTACTAGATCATTTGAAGTAGCTTTTGCTTTCAATTGTAATTTAGGTCTAGAGTCTTCAACTAAACATTTATAAGTCTCTTCTAGCAATTTATTAACTTCTTCTACTTCACTTAATTCTTTTATTCCTATTCTTAAGCCATATTTAGTGGTTAATTCTTTTATCTCTACATAATCTTGTCCAATAGGTTTATCTACAGGATTTCCACTTGCTTTTTGCCATAATACATCAGTAAATTTTATTTTTCTTCCATATCCACCATTATCTGTTTTTTCACCTTTCCCCATTCCAATATAAGCAGTATATATTTGGGATTGATCTTCTTCTGATATAACTTCTATGAGTTTATCTCCATATTCAAACCACTTTCCTTTATCATCTGATATCATTTTTTCAATATATACTTTTTTAATTAATTGTCTTTTTGAATTTATCTTAATTTCAAACTTAAACTCTCCCTTAAACTTTTTAATTGCTGTATTAAAACATTCTAATTTAGATCGGTGATAAAAGTTCATACTGTCTGTTCCGCCTAATGATGATACTACAATCCATCCTGTATTTTTCAGAACTTCATCTAGAATATATTTTATTGTTTTATTTTGTGGTCTTAAATCTCTTACTACATCGCCTTTTAATTCATAAAAGAAAAGATGCATACCTACTAAATGCATCTTTCCATTTTCTTTTTTCTTATTTACAATCTTATATATTTGTAAATTATCATTTTCTCTATATCCAAAATATTCTACATTATCTTCATGAAACACATAAGGGTATGATACTTCTGATGTTATTTTACCGCCTAATTCTTTTTCTTCACTTGCATATAAAATATTTTCTTTTCCTAATTCATTAATTAATCCTAAATTATTATCAAATAATAGTATCATATTATTAACCCCCTATATTTAAAAATGCAGTTTTCTCCCCCTGTTATAGTAATAATATCTTTATTAAATATTCTAAACTTTTTCCATACAGAAGTATTAACATCTAATTTATTTTTTATATTTATTCCATCTAATTTAATATCTTCTTTAGTAATTATCAGTTTTCCTACATTTTCTAAATCCTTCAAGCTTATTACATCTCCATTATTTTTATTGAGTATCTTTATTTCTTTTGTATTTGAAACATCTAACTCTACACTTACAAATTCTATAAATGTTGCATCATCTAACTCTATATCAATATTATTTCCTGTCTTTTCTCTTATATCCATATATAAGTATGGTGTTTGACAATATATTTCAAATGAACCCACACCTTGAAAATAGTCATATGGCATATCTGAAAAACTTGAAAATCTTCCAATATAATAGCCTTCTTGGTCTGTTAATTCCACTTTTACATCTTTTCTTTTCAATAACTTTTGATTTAATTTTCTTATTATACTGTTTCTTTCTTCATTATTTTTTGCTTTTATTGCAAAATGTATCCTTAATGTCCTTGCTGGTAATTGTTCATTTATTATAAATTCTCCATCTCTACCTTCTATATTAGTTGTATTGATCTTAGGTGCAAATAATCCTCTACCTTCTATATTAATTGTAGTATATCCTTCTATTACATCATCTAATATCTCATCATCATATTTTAATTTAAACATCTATTTACTCCTAACTAATAACTTAATTCCATTGCCACTCGTTTGTTTTGTTCTTCTGTTATATCTTCTACAAAAGCTTTATATTCATGATTTCCTAATGTAAAGCTAATATATAATGGTTGTCTATTCTTTGATAAATTATTTCTATTATTTATATCATATTCAAAACTTCCTTTTATATCTCCTATAGCAGTATCTTTCATTTCTTCCATAGCATATGTTACAGGTTCCATGTTATTTAAAACACCTACTGCAAGACCTTCTGGTAAATAGTGCCCTATTTCATCTGCCATTACTCTAGATGGTGAATGAATACCAAAAAAACTTTTTATACTATTTAATACACTTGTAGTAAATCCTCTTATTTTTCCAATAATCCATCCTGTAACATTAGACATACCATCCCAAATTCCTCTAACTAAGTTACTTCCTATATCTGCAACTCCAGAAAGTCCATTTCTCATTGCATCAAATGCACTTCTTGATATATTCCAGAATATATTAGGTAATTGTCCTAAAGCTCCACCAATTTTACCAGGTATAGAATATATAAAAGATACAGCTGTATTAAAAGCTCCTGGTATTACTTTAGTCCAGTAATCAACTATAAATCCTACTACTCCTTTTATAACATTCCATATACTATTAAATATATTACTTACAGCATTTCTAAATCCCTCATTTGTATTCCAAAGATATAATGTTGCAGCTACAAGCCCACCTAATAATGTTGCTATAAGTACAAATGGATTTGCATTCATAACCATGTTAAGTGCTGCTTGAGCTAATGTTTGTCCTTTAGTAGCCTGTATTAAAGCTGTGACTATTCCTGAAATTGCTATTGCCGCTTTATAAGCAACAAAAGATCCTACTAATCCAATAACTATTGCATCTAAATTTTTAAAAACACCTTCAAATTCTGGGAATTTTTCTGCTAATGTATTTCCTAACCTAGTAATACTTTCTAATGCAATTTTTATTACTTCTTCCACTAGTTCTGGTACTTTTTCTAATATTTGTCCAACCATAGGTAATAAATTATTAAATATAAAATCTCTCATTGTAGTTTTTAAAGCTTCTAATTTAGGTGATATATCTTCTCCTATTGCCATACTTGCAAATAAATTTTCTGCCGCTGCTTTAACTGCTCCCAATGAACCACTAAAAGTTTCTGAAGATTCTCTAGCAAAATTTCCTTGATATTGTTTAGTTCTATCCATAAACATTTTCATTGCTAATTCTGCTTTTTCTGCATTACTCGCAGTGTTCCATTTGAAATTTATTCCTTTTTCTAATGCATATGCTTGAAGAGTTGTAGCATTCATTGATACCCCAAGATTATCCATCATTGTAAAGTTTCCGTTTTGCTGCACCTGCTATAGATTCCATTGCCATACTAGTATCTAATCCCATAACTGAAGCAACATCTGCTGCTCTTTGCATTGCATCTGCTGTAAGATTAACAGATTTTTCTATACTAACTCCTGAACCTTGAAATAATGAACCCATTTTATTAGCTGTTGCCATATAATCAGACGCAGATAATCCCATATTCTTATATGCATCTACTGCTTTAGTTTTAATTACTTCTGCATGTTTAGCAAATACCGCTTCTGTTCCTCCTAAGTTTTGTTGCAATTCTGCACCATAATTTAATGATGAACTTATAATTTTACCTATTCCCATAGCTAATACAACCTTTTTTATTGTACCAACTATTTTCTCTCCCATGCTATTTCCAAGAGTTTCTCCCGTTTTCTTCAATTGATTATTTAAGTCATCTTGTATTTTATTACCTAGTCCATTTGCTGAAGGAACAATTTGTACATATGCTTTTCCTATTTCAGTAGCCATTATTTATTTTCCTTTCTTTATTTTCTCTAATATACTACTTCTTGCCTTTTCAAACTCCTCACCAGAACTATAAATAGATTGTTCTTCTCTATTCCCTTCTTTCATTAACATTTCTAAAATAAATTTAGGTTTTTTCTTATTTTTATCAGTATTAAACATATATATTACTGTTTCTATACCATCTTTTATTGATGCTAATAACATTGTGTTTAGATCAAGTTTCATTCCATTTATTTTCTTTTTTACTCTAGAATTCTCTCTAAGTTGATCTACAAAAATAGCCACCCTTAATAATGGGTGGTCTAAATAATTGTATATGTGATAATATTCTGCTAAATCTGCTATCATTTCAGCTTCATATTCTTTTATAACTCCAGCAAGGAATACTATTTTTTTATTTCATTTATACCATCAAATATATCTGTCAATTCTTTTTCCATTTTATCTAACGGAACTATTCCTTCTTCATTTCTTATATGTTCTTTTAATTTTTCTAACTGTTCCTCTTTTAATAGTCTCTTAAGTAATTTTATAATAATTAAAGGATTTTTACCTATATTATCTATTTCTTCTAAAAATTCATAATCATTTAATATTTTTTTATCAATCTCATATTCAAAACCTGTTTTAGTCTTCCCTGTTATTACTGTTTCCACTTCTTATTCTCCTTTTTCAATGATATATTCAATGTGTGTATTTCCCTCTTCATCATTTGGTATACAATTAAGTGTTGTCTCATATCCAACTGTTTCATTATCTTTATATGCTATTTCTCCTACTTCAAATACTGTAGCTCTTGGAATTACAATTCTTTTTAGTATCTTTTCTTTAAAAATCATATCGATTACATATGCATTTTCATCTGTTGGCTTATTGTTTGCTTTAACAGTTATACCAGTTTTTAATGTACCTGTAACATTATCCTTTCCATATATTGCCTTTAATACTTCTATATTAACCGCTTCTATTAAAGTTACTTTAAATGTATCTTCCTTTGATTTTTGTACTGTTACAACTCCATCTCCACCCCATGCTTTTATAATTTCTGATTCAGGTGAATTTTCATTTGTAAGACCTTCTTCTGATATATACCCTAAACTTTTAAATTTAGGATCTAATGTTGATTTTGCATCTGTTGGTAACGGTGTTCCTACAGGTGCTACCTTAATTGCTCCCGATACTGCTGGTTTTGCATAAGTCACATTATTTTTTTCATTCATTTTATTTTCTTCCTTTCTAATAATAATTAATATCAAAAACTGCTTGATATCTATATTTCTTTAATGTTGTATCTGTGTAATTGTAGTCTGTATTTAATTCTACTCTCGCTATATAATCCAATGTCACCATATTTAGTACACTCTCCTTTAATTTTTCATTAAGTACTGAAGCCTTATACATAGTATCCGAATATGATTGGAATGCTATTGTTACTGTATCTAAGATTTCTTTTCTTCCACTACCTGTCTTTTCAAAAATTATAAATTCTTTAGGTGGATTTGATGGGAACTCCAAAAAAACTGGAATATTTAATGTACTCACTAAATATTCTCTTATCTTTACTTCTATCATTTTAAAGCCTTTAATAATGAATTGTTTTTGAGATTATCTTTCTGTGCTTTTTTAGAATTTGCTTTAACAAACACTTTCACTCTGTCACTGCTCATAACTTTTTGTGCACTATATCCAGTACCAAGATTTCCTTTAATCTTATCTGCATGTATCATTAATGCGTCACCCATTTCATTTGATTTTAATAATGAAACAATCCCTTTACTTATAATCTCAAACTTTATTTTACTCATAATTTTCCACCTTATATTGTTTATTCCAGCTTAATGGTATCATATCTTCTATACCTTCTGTTACGCTTCCAAATACTTTCCAAGTTTTCCCAAAAAATTCAACTTTTTGATTTTCCCATATATTTGTATCACCTTTTGGTATTGCAATAGTATATACTGCTTTTTTTCCTTCTAATTCTTTATTATTCACTATATCTTCAGTTCGTATAGGACTAACTAACACATTTTTTACTATAGTTCGTTTTTCTTTATATATTTCTGTTCCAAAAGGATCTTTTTCTGTTTCTATTCTATTTATTAAAACTATATCAATTCCCTTTATTTGTGTCATATATTTCTATCCCTCTAATGCTTTGTTTTCTTAGTCCTAATGTATTTAATTCACTTTTTTTAATAAATATACCTCCTCCGAGGTGATAAATATGTTCCTGAAAAACTATATCCTAATGCACTTTGTGTCATTTGTGTCATTGGTTCACTATCTGTAGATGTCATTAAAGTTCTAGCAACTACATCAACTACAACTGATTTAACTAAATTCTTATATGATGTTCTTTCTTCCACCATTTTATCTAATTCTTTTCCTACATTATGTGCCTCTTCTCTAAGTCTATCTGATACTATTTCTATCAAAGCTTCTGCTTTCTGTATTTCTTCTTGTCTTAAAGGTCTCCATAAAATATTCAAATCTTCTATAGTTGCAAACTTCATTTCTTTCATTTCCTTTTTATTTATTTATAAAAAAGGGGATATTAATAATATCCCCTCATTCCTTATTTAGCTTCTATTCTTGCAAATGCATCTGGATCTAATATTCCCCAACCTATGTAAGCTTCTAATCTTAAATACACTTGATTATACCCTTTAAGATCTTTTCCTGTATTATCTGGATCACCATATTCAATTACTTTTAATGGAATTTCTTTTGCATATCCCCATTGGAATCTATTTGCAAAATCTCCAACTATTGCTCTATCTTTATTTCCATTTGCAGATACTGTAGTATTTTGATCAGCAAACATTCCACCTAACATTTCAGGACATCCTCCAAACTTAAATTCAGGATATTGAGCAATACCATTTTCTTTCATATCTGCCATTGCTTTCCCCATTTCAGTTGAGAATATAACTCCTGTTGCAATCCTTTCTTTTCCTTGTATAGTTCTTATAGCTGTTTCTAAATTTTCATCTGCTTTTGCAGCAGCAAATTCAACTTTTGTTGTTATTGCTTTATCAAAACAGTTATTTCCTATAAGTGTACTTTCAGTTCCAGTTCTTGGGTTAATTCCATGCATTGCCATTAAATCAAGTCCTCTTGCAAGTTTTTTAGCAAACCCATCTACAAGTGATTTTAATATTTTAATTTTACTTTCTTCTGTTGCAATTAAAAACTCATCTGATACTCTTGCACCATATTCTACTTTGTAAGGTGCTATTACAAGTGGATCTAATGATATTCCTCCATGTGTCTTTTTACCATTTTCTGCTACTAAATCTACTTCACTATCTAAATTGAAAACAAACTCTCTATTACCATTAAATGCTATAGGTGTTTGTTGTGATATTTTCATTAATGATGAATGTCCTCCTACTTTTGATATAACATCATCTACTAAATTTTCTGGAAATAGTGCTATATTTCCTTTTTTTGTTCCTTGTACTTCTGGCATTTTCTTTTCTCCTTTTCTAACTTATGTCTTTTAATATACTTTTATAAAATGCTGTTTCTGCATCCTCTTCTTTTTTTATAGGCTCTACTTCTTTCAATGGTTGGACTCTTTTAACCTTAAATATCTCTGATAATCTTTTAGCATCTGCTTCCAACTCTTCTTCAGTATTTCCCATTAATCTTGAAGATAACTCATCTGCAAGACCATTTTGTTTTGCTATGTTTCTTTTAAGTTCATTCATTTTATGTGTTTCCACTTCTTTTCTTAATTTTTCCATAGCTTCTTCACTTGTATTATATTTCTGATTGATTTCATCGAATTGTTTTTGTAAGTCTTCTTTCTCCTTTTCTATAGTACTAATCTTTTGTTTTTCCTTATTTAATCTTTCTTGAATAATACTATTCAATTCTTCCTGTGTATTTATTGTTTTGAAATCCGCCATTTTTCTTCTCCTTTTCTCCCATTTACCCGTGGTTCGGTAATTCAAATATATTTAATAATATATTTTTTGTTTTTTCTTTTCCTTAATTTCTGCACATGACCAAAATGCAATAATTGCACTTTCTAGCAATGTAATATCCTTATCACTATATTGTGACTTATACCCAAAACCTCCTTGCGTTCCAATTGGTCTCTTTTCACAGTTAGTTGCAACTTCTGTTAATGAAGGCTGGTCATTATGACATATTACTTTTTGATATATCGCATTTTCAAATTTAGATGTAGCTAATATATATTCCTTAACTGTGGGCAATATAACCTTTTTAATTCCATTTTCTTTTAATTCTTTTTTTAATATATCTTGGTTTCCTGCTCCATCTATTACTATATTCTCTACTTCTGCTTTTTTTAAAAAATCTATTAGCCATTGGTTTCCATTTTTCATTGATTGACAGTCTATAACCTCTATAAATATAGTGTTTTGCTTTGTTTTTGCCGCTATACTCATAGAAACATTTATCCCATCTTTTCCATATTTTATTCCAACATGTAATTTACCAACAATTTCTGGTATACCATTTACTTTTAAAGCTTCCCAGTCTTTTTTGCTTATATCTGATTTTTGATTATATTTTACCCATAAACCTAATCTTTGAATATTGAAGTCTAGTTTATCTTCATCTCCTATTTCATCTTCAATTTTTCTTTCATTTAATATTGTTCCTAAAGAAGGGTTTGTTAGATACCATAGTTCTCTATCTTCTGGATCTGATTCATTTTCTACACCCCACTCTGCCCAAGCTGTATTCCTCGATTGTCCATACAAAGCCTTATTTCTTAATTCATTAAATACGGTTCCACTTGATACTAATGTAGGTGGTGTTCCACAATATATAGTCTGCGGGTTTTGAGATGAACTTACTACATACTTTAGAGACGATTCTTGATCTTTAGTATATTCTTGAGCCTCATCAATAATTACCGTGTCAAATCCTTCCCCTAAACCACCTGTAGTAGTTCTAGTCCTAAAATCTATCCTTCCACCTTTAGAATTCGTAAATTCAATTCTTTCTTGTCCTTTTGCTTTTAGACTTGTAAAATCTTTATCTTTAACATATCCTGCTTCTTGTAAAATATTTTCTAATCTCTCAAATGCAGAATGTGATGTTGATGTTCTATGTGCAGTATGTAGTATATGCTCTCCCTTTATTAATCCAAATACTTCTCTTATCACTACAACTTCATTTTTTCCATTTCTTCTTGGTATTGAATATCCAAATTTAGTATGTGTCCATAATCCTTCATCATTTGTAGCTAGTATATGCTTAGTTAAGTTTATTTGCCACTCCTGTGCTTTTCTCTTTGATTTTTCATAAATAGAAATTGCTTCTTCTCCAAGAGTTTCACTGTATGGCAATATTACCGATTGAGTAGGGTTTTGATTTCCTAATCTGCTCATTTTTCACCCCTTTCAATCTATGAAAAAAGAACAGTTTAGAGACTTATTCAGGTCTAAAAAAAGACACAATTCCTTGTGTCTCAATTATTGTTTATTCATTTTTATAATCTTCTATTGTTCTTTGATCTCTGTCTGAAAAGAATTCTTTCCAATAAGGATTTTCTTTATCAAATAACTCTTTCTCTTCTTTTGTAAAATTATGTGGATAATCTGTCCATAAATTATATATATTTTTTTTATCAAAGCTATATAATAATTTCCCAATATATCCAATCTCTTCTACTGACCAAATTTTATCATTATCCTTTTTTTTATAAAATCTAAAATTTGAGTTTTCTTTATTTAATACTTCCATCTATTCCCTTTCTTTGCTCATATTCTTCTGTATTTAAGAATCCTAATATCTTTATAAACTCTTTATTATTATATAATGTTTTAGCTCTTATTAAAATAGTATCTCTGTTTCCTCTTTTTTCACAATAAAATCTTTCTTCTAATGGCATATCCCATAAAAGTTGATATCCATTTTTTTCTAATTTAGATTCTTGTAATTCTATATAGTAATATGTTCCAAATTCATTTTTCTTTATTATTGCTGCATGTTGTCCTATTCCCAAATAATATTCTTCATTAATTTTCATATTCTTTTTTATTTCTTTAAATGCTTCCAATTCATTTAAATTTCTCACTATGTAACTTTCAACCCCGATTCAAGTTTGCTATATCCTTAATATTGTAACGCTTACAAAAAAATCTTTCACTCTCTCCTCCTCTATAATCTAGAACATCATATCCTGCCCTATTTCCTATATATGCAAGTGCAACAGAAGAACAAGAACCATTAGTTTCATCTCCCCCTGATACTCTCTGTATTATTTCTTCTTCTGTTCTTTTAATTTTTGACTTTTTAACTGGATTATATTCTATATCTGAATCTACAAGTTGCTTTCTTATATCGCTCATAAATAAGTCATCACCATCATCAACTTCTTTTATTCTTTTCTTTATTATATCATCTTCTTCAAAATAACTCCAATCTTTATTATGAACATTTTGACTTTTATATTTTCCACCACCTGGTACATATTCAACCGTACATCTACAATTTCTGTGCCTTCTAAAAACATCATTTCCTGCATTTTTAACTTCAAAGTAATTATATGTACCATCTAACTTGCTACACCATTTACAACATTTACCTGATGATTCTCTATATATCTTCGGTTCTAATCCTAATTTAAAATGAGATTCTGCATTTTTTCTTACTGTATCATCTACAATAGATTGGCTAAAATTAACCATATTTTCATCAAGTATCCATTTAGTTTTTTCATAATCTTCTTCATCTGCAAGTCTTTGAACAATACCATGAATTCTATCTTTATTTAATGGAGCTTTTATTCCATTTAATCCTAATCCTGCCTTTTTATTTATTAATGTTTGTACATCTTTTGAATATTCAGATATAAGCTCATAATTGTTTTTCATTGTAGGTGTTATAGTCTTATCACCTATATTATAATACATTCTACCATTAGGAAGTTCATTGCCTTTTATATTCTCTTTATATGTTTCTGCTAATATCTGTCCTAATTCTATTGCATACTCATTAGCTTCTTTATATGTTGCTTCATCGTTTTCTAACTTTTTAAGTAAATATTTAATTTTCTTATTAGATTTTATCTTTTCTCCAAAGCTTTCCTCTAATCTTTTTAAAATATCTTTAGAAATATCAACTTCCATTATTAGCTCCTCTTATACCTGTCAATTCTTCTATAACTTCTTTATCAATAAACCCATCTACTGCTTGATTCAATTTAAAACTAGCATCCCCAATTACTCCTAATGATGATAAATCAGTTTCAAACACTGGTTCCCATTTTATCTTGATTTTCATAAATTTATCTCTTCTATATCCTACCTTATCCCTTAAACAAACTGCTAAAAAAGCAACATTTCTAAATCCTGATGTAAAACATCTTTGTGCTTTTTTTGCCATTGTTCTTAATGTTTCATGACTTGCTTTTATAGCTTCACTCGAACTTGGATTATCTGATACAAATCCTAAGTCATCTAATGTTAATCCTGTTTCTCCCGCAAATCCTGCTGCTGCAGTTCTTAATTGTTCTGTAAATGGACTCATTGATGAAGTTGTAAATTGTCCAACACTTGGTTTATCTCCTTCTTCATCTTTACTCAGCACTAATAATGTTGATATTGTAGCTTTCCATGTATCTATATTAAAATCATCATTTGAAGAAGTTCCTAGAATATATTTTTGTGGAAATGAGTAAAACTCTGCTGTTATCTCTGCTCTTTCAAATGTATTTTTTGCATATTTTTGATAATATTCTGCACTCCTAGTTATTCTACTTCTTCCAAAAGGCCTTACTGCATCTGGTCTATGTATAATAGGAACTAGCAATGGATATCCAACCTCATGTCTAAATACTTCATATTCTTCACCATTATATAATATACTTGTATATTCTGGTGTAAAATATGCTTCTACTATTGGTGTTCCTTCATCATTTCTTTGTAATACTGCATATCCTTCTTTTAATAATCCTGTTATAGGATCTATTACCCCTGTTGCATTATTAGCTTCTATAACTTGTAGTCTTGGATATCCTGTTTCATCTGTTGATATATATACAAATGAACATGATGCTATTAATGCATTTAATATTGCTGAATCAAAAAAGATATCTGGATTATTCATCTCAAATATCTTATTAACCTCAAATAAATTATCTTCATCTTTAAACTCTTTTACTGACAATCTATCTGCTAAAGAGTCTACTGCTTTTGTACACCAACCTAATGTTGCTATGTATAGTTTCCTCATATATGTAGGTATTACTATAGACACTGATTGTTCTTCTTTTTTCATATCATATTGATTATATCTAGCCTCTATTCTACTTATATGCATTGCTAATTTCTTTCTTAAATAAGCAATTCCTCTTAATTCTTCCATATTTTCTCCTTCTATATATTTTGGCGTGTGAAAATTCGTGCAGTGCGTGTGTTGAAGTCCAGAGCAAGAGGTGGGAGGGGGATATCCCCCTTATTCTTTACTCTTATAATTTGCCCAGTCTATAGTCTGTGGTAAATTTCTATTACCTAACACTACCTTTTCTTTTGTCTCTTTTTTTATTGTAAATAATTTATCAGACTTCTGTCTGTTGCATGTCCAATGTGCTAGCTGTAGGTTCTTAATATCTGATGGGTGTCCACCTTTATTAATAGGTATTATATGATCTACTACTGGTGCTAAGGGATTTGGTGCTTTTAAAGTTTTATCCACAATCTTTCCACATATTCCACAAACTTCTTGTGTTAATAATATTTTCTTTCTATTTGAATCAAAAGCTGTTCTATGTGCTCCTATTCTATCTGCTCTTCTTTCTGCCATATAATTAACCTTTCACTTCTGCCGCTACTTAATTCTTAATTTGTTCTTAATTTATCTTTAATTTATTATTATTTTATTTTGTTTTATTATTTAAACTTATCAGATTGGTAAGAATTGAACTTACTTTTTACCTGTCAATCTTATATAAATATAGAACAGTCCTTTTACAAACTGTTCTATTTGAATTCTGTAGCTATCAAAGTAGCATATATTGGTGATTGTGAACTCATAGTTTTAAACTACTTTGTTCATTATATATACTATCATAGTAGTTACTGAAAAGTCACTGAAATGTCAATATTTTCTTACTTCTTTTTATAACTTTTTGGTATTATATATTCTTTTATTTCTTTATATACAGTTCCCCAAATATTTCTAGGTGTTTTATTATATTTTTCTGCTATTTCTTCAACTGCTTTACTATTACTTTTCTTTTCAAAAACAATAGCTTTAAATAAATCATATTGTATACCTTCAAATTCATTTAATAGTTTCTTTCTATGTTCTATCTCTGCTTGAACTTCTTTAAGCTCTTTTTCCATATATTCAATATATTCTAATAGATTCATACCATTATATATATATTTAAATCCTAATCTATGTGTTAGCTCTACCAATTTACTATCATGATTAGTTTTATATGGTGCTTTACCTTCAAATGATAATTTCATTCCTCCAGCTCCACTATACTCAGCTTCTACTTTTTCTTTTTCATTTATCATATAATCTATTTCATTTTTTATCCATTGTTCCCTTTTTAATAGATTTTTCATTGTTTCCAATTCTATCATATGTACCTCTCATGAATCCAATAATGCTACCTTTGTTTTTTTAATTCTTTTATCTCTTTTTTTAATTTATATATCTTCTCTCTATATATTTTACTTCTTTTCTCAATTCGTTTTTCAAAGTTAACCCTATAATAGTTTACTGCTTCATCAAATCTATTATTTGTTATATTATCTATTACTTCTTTTAACTCTTTTTTTTCGCGTTTTAGTATTTCTAAATTATTTATTGTTTTATTTAATAGCTGTGCTTGAATATCTAATAATTCATTGGCTGTTATAATGTCTTTTATAAATGTTTTTTGTTCTTCCATCTATTCCCTCATCTTTCGTTTTTATCTTTTTGTTCATCAGTCTTTCCTATCAACTTGTGCCATATTCCTTGTCTTTTCAACATTATTTCTATATCTTTTTTTCTTGCTTCATCAAATCTGTCTTTTATTGGTATTTCTATTTTTCTCTTATTAAATATTTTAATTATAATTATTCTAATTATCTCATAAATTATTACAGTACATATAAACAAACACAGTGCCATTAAAGATACTACTATAGACAATTTAATTACTTCCCAGCTAAAACTTATTATTTCTTTCATCTTATTTACTCCTCTTCTTTTAAGTCATCTTCACATTTATTTAAAAATACTGCTAAGTCTGTTACTAAGCACTTCTTTAATATGTATTCTATATCTTCATCTGTAGGGTTATTTATTGAATTCAAATATACTCCATCTTCTATTAAAGCTCTTTTCTTTTGTCCAGTATTAGGATTATGAATATATGCTATATATTGTGGATCTCTTTCTATACTTTCATTCTTGTACCCTTCATTACCTTTATAAACTTTATACTCTTCTCTATTAGTAAATTCTTTCCATCCTCTTAATCCATATTCCTTTAATACAATCTTTTTTAATTCAGATAACTTAGTTGGTACTTTTATCTCCTTCGGTTCTTTATTTATGTCATCTTCTATATGTCTCAATATATCTTTTATTAATGTTCTTATATGTATATCAGACTTTAAAACTTCTAATATTACCTTATCTGTTGGATTTTTCATAAACATAATATTCCATGGATCTTTCTTTACTGCTTCTAATTGTAGCTCTTCACTTGGATTATATATATTACTTGTATCGCTCCTATCATTCCTTATCGCATCTAACTGTTCTTCCTCACTTGCCTTATATATCTTATATGTATTTGAGTTTTCCACTTTTTTCCATTCTTTTTCTCCTCTTAGTTCTATTACCATCTGTTTAAATTCGCTTAGTTTCATCTTCTATCTCCTTTCTTTTTATAATCCTTATCTCTTCTATTAGTTCTTTATTTTCTTTTAAATACTCCTCTATATCTGGAGCTATTGTGTTTCTGCTTTTACCTGCTAAGTCATATAACATATCTGTTTCTTTTTCATCTAATTGTAGCACTTCAACTATTTTATTTAATATTTCAAGTTTAAAAGCCTTACTCCTACCTTTTTCTACATCTGCTAAATATGTATATGAAATATTCACTCTTCTAGCAAATAATCTTATAGTATAATTTCTACTTTTTCTCTTTTCTTCTAGATATTCTCCAAAGTCCATTTTTTTATTCCTCATTTAAGTCATTTTCTATGTGTTTTAATATATAAAAAATATCATATGCTAAATCAATATTTTTTATTGCCTCTTCTATTACTTTTTCTGTTGGGTTATTTATGTATCTAATAGCTAGTCCATTTTCTTTAATTGCTTCTAATTGAACTTTTTCACTTGGATTATTTATGTATTGAATATTTGCTCCTCTTTTCTGTACTACTTTCTTTTGTTCTTTTTCTGATGCTATATATAATTTAAATTCTTCTGTATTTTTTATTGTTTCCCATCTCTTTTCACCTTCTAATTCTATTATCTTTTCTTTTAATTCACTTATTTTCATATTATCTCCTTGTTTCCTAATATTCTTATATATTAATTCTTTTGTTTTCTCTTTTTTAAAAATTTTTGTTTCAAAACTTTCTGTACTTTTCCAATATAATTAATTACATTTTTTAATATTTTTTCTTTTTTATTCTTTCCTATCAATTCTTTTATTTCTTCTAATTTCATCTTTCTTAATTCCGAAAGATTAATTTTTTTATCTATATCATTTTCTATAAATCTAAGTATAAAATTATTATTTTCTCTATATTCAAAATTTTTTATTGCCTCTCGTATTACTCTATCTGTTGGATTTTTTATAAACGAAATAGTACAAGCTGTCTCTTTTACTGCCTCAAGTTGCACCTTTTCACTAGGGTTTTTTATATTTTGGATAGCAAATCCATTTTCTTTTACAGATCGTAATTGTAATGCTTCACTAGGATTATCTATGTACGTAATACATTTAGGTTTACCTTTTACTGCCAATGTTTTTATCTCTTCACTTGGATTATTTATATATTCAATATTATATGGTTCTTCTTTCACTTTTCTCTTTTGGTCTCTTTCTGATGCTGTATATATTTGATATTCATCTGAGTCTTCTATTTTTTCCCACATTTTTTTACCATGTATTTTTATTACATATTTTTTAAATTCACTCAGTTTCATTATTTCGCTACCTCTTTTTCTACTATTTCTTTTTTAATTGCGTCTACTAATTCATTATTGTTTTTTATAAATATTTCTTTTGTATTATTATTCTCTATTATAACTATTTCGCCTTTATATCCTTCATTTATATATTTTCTTTTAATTTTTTCTGGTGAATTATTAACCTTTTCATATACTACTGCACCTCCAATTGCTAATACAAAAATCAATAGTATTATCATTATTATCATTCCAATTATTTCATAACTTTCATAATATTTAAAATCAAACATAATCTATCCTCCTTTATTCTCTTTTCTTCTAGAACCTTGTCTTACAATATTCATCTATTATCTTGTCATTGTCCATTATTCCGTAATTATTATCTTTTGCTCTTTTATACTCTTCATCTTTCATTGATATATCCATCAAGTCAAACTCATTTGCTTCAAAAGCATCTCTTATTAATGGGTCTAAAAACTTAAATACATTACCACCATATTGATTCTTAACAATAAAGTTATGTAGTTCTTTTTCTTTCTCGTATTGTATAAAATATTTATTATTTATTTTTGATAAATTTTTCATATAAGGACCATATACTCCTGCTTTAAACTCTGTATCAAACAAATATTCGCTATAGTCTTCTAAGCCGTCCACTTCAATATTATCAATATTATTCTTTCCCATTCTTACATAAGCTCCCCAATATGCAAAACAAAAATATAATACTTTATTCATCTTTAATATTGAGATATCTTCACCATATTGTTCTTTATATCTAATAGCTAAATAATCAGCAAATGTTATAAGAGAATATACTGTTTCTTTATTCATTCCTTAGCTCCTTTTATTCTGATATTGGACCGAATATATTTATATATTCTGTAGCACTAAGATTATCTTCAGCCCATTCTTTTGCTTCTTCTTCTGTTAATGGTTTTATTGTTGGTTTATTAAGTGGCCATGTGTCTCTAAATGTTTTTCCATATTCTTCTTTTAATAAGAAAAATTCACCATTTGATTTTTGATACAAAATATGACGCATTTCTTTACTTACATAAGGATAAGGTTGATGAATATATTCAGATTTCATTTTAATAACTTCTGCAGTATCTGTGTCATAAAGTTTATCGTTTTTTATAAATTGCATATTTATTCCTCCTTTTATAAGTCATTTTCTAAAAATTTAAGCATATATTTTAATTTATAAGTATTATTCATACCAAATCCTTTTATTGACTCTTGTATTACTTTTTCACTTGGATTTTTTACATATCTTATAGCTAATCCATCTTTTTTTATTGCTTCTAATTGCACTTCTTCACTAGGATTATTTATACATTGAATAGCTAATCCATTTTCTTTTACTGCTTCTAGTTTAATTTTTTCACTAGGATTATTTATATATTCTATATCATAACCATCTTCTTTAACTACTTGTAATTGTTCTTCTTCTGGTGCTGTATATATTTTGTATATATAAGATTCTTCTATTTCTTCCCATGCTTCTTTACCATATATTTCTATTACCATTTCTTTAAATTCACTTAACTTCATTTTCTATCTCCTTTACTTATTTCCAAATATTTCCTTATATTCTTTTTCTAATTTCTTTCTTATCTCCTGTATTTGTTTTGTTGATTGTATTGCATAATCTCCTTTTACTCTATCTATCTCTTGTAATTTTCTTCTAAGTCTTTCAATAGTCTTATATGGAGCTATTCCATACTCTTCTGGATTCTTTAAAAGATCTTCAGTTATTTTTTTATTGCTTTTCCTATTCACATACTCAATATACAAGTACATGTCATTTTCTCTAGTTCCTGCATCTTCTCTTAATATCTGATATACTAAGTCAAAATTTTCCTTATTTCTTTTCATCTCTTTTGTACCTCTTCCCTTTCATCTATTGATACATTAAATAATCAAAGGTTTCAAAATCTTCATATTTCCTTTGTTTTCTTGGTTGTATTATTGCTTGAGTAGCTATCATATTCTTTTTTAACTGCTCTTTTTTTATATCATCTTCTACTCTTTTCAATACCCAACCGTTTAGGATTATGTGATAATCTGATTTGTAATTTCTTCCAGATGTAAGCTTATATATGTTTAATACTTCTAAAGCTCTATTTAACTTATATTCTCCTAATTTATTTAATAATGTGTTGTATTCTGTTTCTGTAAGTTTAACTGTTTCTCTATATTCTTTCTTTTCTTCTTTTATTTGATTCTTATTTGTTTTTGGCGTTACACCTAGGGGGCCCAGATTGATTTCTTTAAAATCTCCCTTCTCCTGCCAAGACCTTGTCCAATAGGTGGCTGGTTTATTATTATCTAAGTTATTGTTTAATAATAAAATATTATTTTTGTTTTCATCTTCCAGCATTTCTTTTTTTATATATTTTTTTTCTTTATATTTATTATTTTGTATTTGTTTATTTAATGTTCCCATATTGGGACGCAAACTGTTACACAAAACCTCATTATGTTTACCTTTGTTTCCCATATTGAGAATCAAATTATAATCACCTTCTTCCGTTTTTTCATATAATTCTATTTTTATAATTGTATATGTTCCTGCTTCTCTTCCTTTTCCTTTTTCATATCTTATATATCCTTTTTCTATTAATTCTTCTCTTGCCCTATATAATGGCATTCTTGCAAGTCCTGTTATACCGACTAACTATAGAATTTGCTACTCTAAACTTATCAATCCACCCTAGTTCATTGTTTTTATTTAATAAAAAACAATACAAACTTTGTGAACTTGATGATAACGGAATCATCTGCACTTTTTTATAAAAGGCATTTAACTGTTTAATATAATTCATAGCTACTAATTCCTTTCTTTTTTATTTATGTATTTATTTATATTTCAATGTACTGTTTTTATTATTTAACTTCTTTTATTGCTTCCATAGTATTTTTCCATTTTTCTTCATATCTTTGTCTTCTTAATGTTTCTATTACTTTTCTTGCTCTCATTCTTGCTTCTTCTCTTTGTTCATTAATGTATAAGCAATAATTTGCATATACTATACCTCCTAAAAATGCTACTAGTGGTAATACCACATTTATTATAAAATTAAATTCATATGCATATATTTCTTTCATCTTTTGTTCCTCCTAATTGTTTTTTATTTTTCTTTTTCTTTACTATTTTGGTTTATTGCAATTTCATATTTGTCTAATGGAATATTTAAATTTAATGTCATATTAAGCTTTCCAAGACTATCATTATAAAATTCCATCTCATTAACTCTTATATCTTCTAAAAGTTTTCCATTTATTTTTATTAATGTATACTTATTTAAAAACGATCTATATATATTAATTAATTCTATTTTATCTTTATTCTTATCTTGCATTTAGTCCTCCATTGTTTTTTTATTTTTATATGTGTTATAATATTAAAAGACTATTTTTCTAAGTAGTCTAATAATATAAAAGGTTGCTGTATTAATAAAAATACAGTAGTTTTTTCAGGAATAGTTAAGTAGTGAGTCGCCAAACTTGTATTACTTAATTATTCTTTTTTTATATCAAAGATTATATTCTTTAATTTGTTTTTTTATCCATTGTGTAATAGATGTGTTTTCTTTTTCTGTGATTAAGCTTAACTTATCTTTTTCTTCATTCGTAATATCAATTGTTAATCTTTTCACTTTTTTTCTTCTCTCTTTAAAATATTCCTTTCTATCTGTTTTCAACAACCTTCTCCTCTCTGTTGCTGTATACATAGTATATAATATACCCAGCAACAATGCAATACCTTTTATTAATTTTACACAATTGTAATAAAAGTTTGTCTAACTTTAACTATTCCATTTTCAATGTTCTTTAATAAATAATATAAATTACGTTCTAATACTTTTTTTCTAATTTGATATAATATATATAGAAAGGAGGTGAAAAAAATGGGTAAGAACCAACACATAACTCCAAATGGAAAAGGCTCTTGGCAACTAAAAGGTGCTGGTAATTCTAAAGCTACTAAATTTTTTGATACTCAAGCAGAAGCAATTACATACGGTAAACAAATTGCTAAAAACCAACATTCTGAGTTATTAATTCATGGTCGTGATGGTAAAATTAGAAGTAAAGATAGTTATGGTAATGATAACTGTCCTCCTAAAGATACCGAACACTAATTAATTATCTTTAGTGTTTGTAAATTTCATACAGACACTAAAGTCTTTTTTTATCTTAATAGGTTCTATATTATCTTTAAAATTAAATTCAACTATTTCATCTCCCGTTTTATTATCTATTACTTTTATATATTCAACCCCTTTTAATATATCTTCCATTTCTATTTCTCCTTAAAATAAATTATTCCCAAATAATCCTTTTGATTTGCCGCTACCTCAGAATAACTTATTAATATTTCATTGCTTTTTCTAATTGGTGTCTTATAGTTTCTATAATAAGGTCCTTTGTAACATTATCTCTTAAGTCTTTTATGCTGTTTATATTGCAAAAACTAAATGTTTCAGCTATAATCTGTCTCACTTCAAAATATGTTAGCTCTGTATACCTCATATAATCATATGCATTATTTAACACATCTTTATATGCTTCATAATCTTCATATTCAAACTTTGCCATCTAATCCTTCCTTTCTCCTTGTAATTGTTACTCAATCTTAACAATTGTTTACATTATACTTAATATTAAGTATAATAATTATGGGCATATACTTTTTTAGCATATGCTTAAAATAAGATATCGTTCGGTGTATAAAAACACCGTTTGATTGCTAGGAATAGTTAAGTAGTTTAGTTTGCCGACTGGTTACTTAATTATTCTTTTTTTATTTTATATTTTTTTGTAGTCTTCTTCTATGTGTTCTCTAACCCATTGAACCAAAGACTTATTTTTTTTATTTAATATTTGGTCTAGTTTCTCTCTTTCATCAATTTTAAGGTCAACTTTTGTTGGCTTTATTGAATTACGATATCTTTCCCTTGCAGTAGTTGGTTTCTTATTTTTCATCTTTTACCTCCTACCGTTCGGATAATTTTATTATATAGTATCCGAACGGTTAATTCAAGACATACTTTTTCATGTAATAAATTTGTAACAATCGTTTAACTATTCCCTTTTCAATGTACTATTCTACTTATATACTTTATGTAGTAATATGTGTCCTTTTTACTGCTGTATATCTCTGTAATGCTGTAGCTTCTATAACCTTTTTTCTTCCAAAGCCTTGTGTTGGAAAATCCTTAGTTCTCATAAGACTATATGCTGTTTTTGTACTTATCTTCATAATTCTTGCTAAATCATTCGCATCATAAAATATTACATGATTCTGATTAATTTGATTTTTCATTTTTTTATTTTCTTCTATAATATCGTTAATTATTTTTATTATTTTCTTAGAATTCTTATTAATTATTTTCATATGCTACCTCGTGTAATTAACATCTACTCTGTTGCAGTTTGTGCAACCTTTTCTGTAAAAAAATATTCTTTTATTTCATCACCTTTAATATCTAATACTTCAACTATTTTAGCAGTTTCTCTATTAGTAAAATCTAAAGAATTATTTAACTTTCTAGAAAATGCATTATTTGAAATTCCTATTGCTTCTGCTAAAACATATTGGTGATTCACCTTTTCTTTTATCCTACCTCTTAGTTTTGAATAATCAAAAGGCTTTATTTTATCATTATGTTTCATTACACACTCCTTTCTTTTTTGTTGCATTTAGTGCAACTTATTTTCTAGCTAAATAATATATTATAAAAATTATTTTGTAAATACCTTTCATAAAAAAAGTGTATTAAATGCAACTTTGTTAAAAATATGTTGAATTATATGCAATATTATGATAAGCTGATAATATTGAAAGGTGATTGTAAATATGGAAAATAGTTTTGGAAACAGATTAAAAAATGCCCTAAAGTATAGAGGCGTAAGTCAAAAAGATTTGGCTGATAAATTGAATGTAGATAAATCTACAATAACACGATATATAAAAAATGAAGTAGAAGTAGGAAATTCTAGAACATAT